>Ga0210398_10000823_pt1 | contig 34167 bp, 28 predicted proteins | sample IncBWC4OmetaG_FD_161047 | JGI IMG/M metagenome (GOLD analysis project Ga0210398, IMG submission 161047) | Forest soil microbial communities from Barre Woods Harvard Forest LTER site, Petersham, Massachusetts, United States - Inc-BW-C-4-O | ecosystem: Environmental > Terrestrial > Soil >... | reverse complement strand
ACTTCGCCGGTGATGCCGCTGCTGGCGTTGGAGGCGAGAAAGACTCCGGTTGATCCGACTTCTTCGACTTCTACGCGGCGGCCTAGCGGAGCGCGCTCTTCGTGGCCCTTCAACATGTCGCCGAAGCCGGCGATGCCGCGGGCGGCGAGGGTTTTTATCGGTCCGGCTGAGATCGCGTTCACGCGAATCTTTTTCTTTCCCAGTTCATACGCCAGATAACGCACGGAGCACTCCAGTCCGGCTTTGGCCACAGCCATCACGTTGTAGCGCGGCACGACCTTTTCGGACGCGTAGTAAGTCATCGTCATTATCGATCCCCCGTCTTCCATAAGGGGCGCGGCCGCGCGGGCGACTGCGATCAGCGAGTAGACGCTGACGTCCATGGCGACGCGAAAGCCTTCGCGCGTGGTGTTGACGAAGTCTCCCTTGAGTTCGTCGGCGGGCGCATAGGCGACGGAGTGCACCAGGGTGTGCAGTTTACCGTGGCGCTCTCTGAGCGTGGCGAAGAGGCGGGCGATTTCCTCGTCTTTGCTTACGTCACACATGTAGGCTTCGGCGCCGGGCAGCGAGAGAATCAGGTCCTTCGCTTCCTGCTCCAGGCGTTCGTTCTGGTAGGTGATGGCGAGTTTCATACCGGCGGCGTGAAGTCCCTGGGCGATGGACCAGGCGATCGAGCGCTTGTTGGCAACTCCGAAAACGACACCATTAAGGCCCTGCAGATCATCGAACATGAATGCTCCTTGGAATGGGAAAGGATAACAGGCGGAAAGAAAAGTCAGAAACCGGCTCCGGCCGAGTTTATACGCCAGGCGCGGCTCAGAGATTCCGAATTATCGTCTATTTTGCGGAAACGATTTCGCGAGTGTGTCTCTCGACCGGCCAACTTGCCGCGACAAACGACAATCCGTAGACGCAGGCAAGAACGGCGAAGGCGGCGACCAGACTTACGTCGTGGGCCAGCGCCCCGACGGCGAATGCGAGAACCAGCTGCAGACACGTGCCCGCGAAATTAAATGCGTTCTGCACGCGCCCCATCAGATGAGGCGGGACCATCTCCATCAGGCTGGTATTCATGGCCACGCCACCGACGCCGCGAGCCGACCCCATCATGAAATAAACTGCGATCGCGAGCGCCAGCCAGTGCGATACCGGAGCGCAGATTACGCAGGCCGACAGCACTGCCATCGAAAACGCGACAGAACGCCGGCCACCGAGCGTGGCGATGACGGCGGGAACGCACAATGCACCGAGAAAGGCGCCGACGCCCCACCCGGCATTGAGCCAGCCATAGCCGACCGCACCCGCGTGGAAGACGCGCTCGCTCAGCGATGGAGTGACCACGATTCCCATGGTCATGGCTCCCAGAAATAACGCCCAGCTCATGCCAAGCAGCACCACCGGGCGATGATCGCGCAGAAAATGCAGGCCCTCGCGCATCTCGCGCCCGAAGCGCTGGAGCTGCGATTCCGCGGCAAGAATGTCGGCCCGCAACTCTTCGGGGCGCAAGACGACGTGGCGGCCCTTGCGCACCGCGAAATAACATAGAAACGAGACCACGTAGGTGGAGACATCGATCAGCAGCACGCCGCCAAGTCCGATGTGGTTGTACATGAAGCCGACGATGGAGCCCGCGATGAGCCATCCTCCCTGCACGCCCGCCATCAGAAATCGATTCGACTGCACAAATTGCCCGTCAGGAGTCAGTTCCTGAATCAGCGCGGTGATCGTGGGCCAGAACATCCAGAAGCCGGCAGCCACCAGCGTGTTCATCAGATAGAGCTGCCAGATCTGCACACGATGGTGAAAAGCTAAAATCGCGACGGCGACGATGATCACGGCGCGCACGGCGTCGAGCCACATCACCAGGATTCGGCGATCTTCCCGATCGATAATGACCCCGGTGAAGGGAAGCATGAGCATTGCGGGTAGCGTCTGCAGGACTGCGAAGGTGCCTAGCGCCATTTCCGAGTGCGTAGCTTCGAGAATGTACCAGGCGACGGCAGCCGAGTTCATCCCGCTGCCCAACATGGAGATCACGTTGGCCGCGAAGACAAATCGCAGAGGACGCCGGCCGAGAATTGCACGCATTGATTTACTTTAGCGGAAGTCGGGGCGCGAGATGAACCTCGGAGCCATACATGCGCTCTGCGCGCTTGCACGGCATCGCGTTCAGCGCTAGGATGCGCGTGCTGGAAAAAATTGATCGATCCTTCCCGTCCGCCGCAGAGGTGACCTATGTACCGCTACGCAAGGTTGCTGCCGGTAGTCGCCGTTTCCTGCTTCTTCTTTCTGACGGTTTACGCCAGTGCACAGATCGACAAGATCGTGATTCCCGCCGGCACGGCGGAAGATCACGATCTGCAAGCTATATCGAACGAGCCGGATGCCGCAAAAAAGCTGGCCATGTTTCAGGATTTTGCGCAGAAGTATTCGTCGAACCCCGCTGCTGTGGCGTATGGAAACTGGCAGATTTCGCAGAGCTATCAGGCCTCGGGCGATTTGACCAAGGCGCTAGACTACGGAGACAAGGCTCTGGCCGGCTCGCCTCGGAATCTCGACATCCTGGTTTCACAAGCCAGCATCGCGCAACAGGCGAAAGACAACGGCAAGCTGATCGATTACGCGGCCCGGGGAGGCGCGGTTTGCAGTTCGATCAGCAAGCAGCCGAAGCCGGAAGGCATGAGCGACGATGATTTCAATCGGCAACTCGCCGCGGACAAAAGCGCAGCGGCTAATTCGTGCGACTTTCTCGAATCGGCCGGCTTCAACGTGATTGCCACGGAGAGCGAGGCGAAGAGCCGGATGGCCTGCATCGAAAAATATTCGGAGGCGTTTCCTGATTCCAAGTTTCAGGATCAGGTTTCAAGTTATGCCATGTACACGCTGGGTCCGGGCCAGTTGAACGATCAGGCTCGATTGTTTTCGTATGGGGAGAAAAGTCTCGCGGCAAATCCCAATTCACTGCCGGCTTTGCTGTTGCTCGCTGGGGCGAATGTGGACGATCCGAAGGCCGGTGGCGTGGCGAAGGCAATCAATTATTCGCAGAAGGCGATTGCCGTGGCGAAGGCGGACGCTCCCGATGCTGATAAGCCACGCAAACTTTCGGGCGGAGTCGCATATTCGATCCTGGGATACGCCTACATCAAGCAGGATAAGACTGCGGCAGCGGTTCCGGAACTCAAGTCGGCGACGGCCCTGCTTAAGGGGCAGGACGAGCAGCAATACTCGATTGCGCTGTTTCGCCTGGGCTTTGCTTATGCCAAGTTAAACAGGGTCAGTGAGGCGCGCGACGTGTTGACGGAGGCGGTGAAGATACACGGGCCAGTGCAGGCGATGTCGCAGGATTTGCTGGCCAAGGTGAATGCCGCGCGGGCGAAAGGGAAGTGAGTGCTTAACAATAGTCGTGATGATGGCGGTATTAGCGGTAGTGGTGCAGTTTTTCAAACTGCACCACTACCGTATTAGCTTAGGGCTTGACTAACTCGTCGGAGAGCAGCTTGGCCTTCAGCGCGAGGTTGCGGCCACGATCCGGATCTCCGGAAGCGACTGCCGCTTTCGACTGCTGCATGAACTGCCTGATCTGAATCTCGCTCTCCTGCTCGCTCGCGGTCAGCTGCCGGCCCGCAAGCTTCTTCAGGTTCTCTTCGGTCGCGGCCGTGATCTGTTCGGTCGAGCGCTCGTTCGAAGCCTGCTGTGCGAGCGTGCCGCCGAGAAGTTCGATCTTCGGATCGTCTGATCCGCCGTTTCGCACGACTTTTTTAGGTGGCGGACAGGGCTTTAAGGGTGCAGTTTTATCCTTCGCGGGCGAACCAGGATTCGAATTTCCAGCGGCGTTCGAGGTGGCTTCCCCGGCAGTGTTATCGGCCTGACTCGCTCCCGTTTGGGCTCCGTCGGCATTTCTCTTTTCGTAGTTCGGATTGGCCAGAACCGGGTTGAGTGGAGCTGGAGCAGGTGAGCAATCGGGATAGATCGCTTTCTTCGGAACCGCGCGTTTCTTTACAACCGGCTTGGTTGGGGTCGCAGTCGTTGTGGTCTGTGCGTTGGCCGGGGCACTCTGGGCGGGTTGCGACGGCGGTGACTGCGATTGAGACTGGGATGATGACGCACCCTGTGCCTGCGCGGCGCCGGAGTCGTCGACTGTGGAAGCTGAAAGTCCGGCGGCGAACGATGACAAGGTGAAGAAATACAGTCCGAGGATTGCGGCCAGTTTCATTTCAATCCCGTTCTGCGGTTAGTCAAATTTTACACCGGAGAGGCGTTGCGCAACCGGGCTGATTCTCCGTCATTCAAAGAAGTGGCATTTTCGTGCGAATTCAAACCTGGGACGGCGGCAGGAAGCCGGAAACGAAAAACCGTGCCTTCGCCTTCCACCGATTCGAAGTCGACCGAACCGAAGTGCCAGTCGAGAATCTGATAGGTTTGCGCGAGACCGATGCCGTTGCCGCCTTTCTTGGTCGTGAAATAAAGTTCAAAAATTTTGTTCTGCACATCGCGCGGAATACCGGTGCCCTGATCGCGGACCTCAGCGACTACGCGGTCGCCGTCACGGCGCGCGCTTAAAGAAAGATGGCCGCCGTCAGGCATCGCCTGAATTCCATTCAGGACCACGTTGAGAAGAGCTTGCTTCATAAAGTCGACATCGACCTTGACCGGCAGCGGTTCGGGCCATCTTACGCGGTCGATTACTACGCCGTGCTGCCCGGCATCCGGCGTGGCCAGCAAAGCGGCATCGTCGAGCAGGCGCCGGAAATCGACCTCAACCATGTGCAGCTCGCGGGCGCGCATGAAATCGACCAGCGTCTGCACGACGCGATCGAGGCGGTGAATCTCGCTGCCGATGATATCCATGTGGCGGCGCGTGTCGGGGTCGAGCTGTGAAAGCTTGTTCTGCAGAAGCTGCAAATGCAGAACGATGGCATTGATGGGATTTTTAACTTCGTGGGCGACGCCCCCGGTGACCCGCCCGCTGGCCGAGAGCCGGCGCGAGGTTTCGATTTCGTCTCCGATCCGGCGCACCGATTCGGCGTCGCGCATGATCAACAGGGCGCCAATCTGAGCGCCCTTTTCCTGCACGAAATCCAGGGAGATCTGCACGCGCTTGCCGGCGGGAGTGGCCAGTTCGCGTTGCACCAGCGGGCGCTTGCGCTCGAAGGATTCAAGCACCAGCGCGCCCAGATGATAATTGTTTGAGAAGATCTCGCGAGCCGTGCGCCCCAGCAATTCTCCCCGCGGCGTGCCCAGGAAGCGCTCGACAGGCGCACTCACCAGCACCACGCGCGAGTCGCGGGTGAAAAGCATCAAGCCATCCTGCAACGTCGACATCAACTGGTCGACATTATCCTTAAGCGCGGAAAAGATCTCGCGGCTGTCGCGCATCTGCCGGCCGAGGTTGGCGATCTTCAGCGTGACCAGGCCGAATTCGTCGTGCTCTGCGCTATCGGCAGGAATCGAATCTGTCTCGCCCAGGCTCATGCTGTCGAGGTTGCGGCTGATTTGTTTCAACGGGCCCAGAGCGAGGTTCGAGATACCGGCGGCCAGAAAAAAAGAGACAAAGATCGACGCGATCGAAAAATAAATGGAGTGCAGAAGCTTCAGTGTGATCTCACTCTTCAGGAAAACCGGAGAAACCCCCACGTGAATCGTGCCGAAGGGGGTTCCGTTGAGCGACAAGGGAAAACTTACGTCGTACACGGACGTGGGCGCATAAACCAGGCGAAGCTGATCAAGGAAGCGAGCCGCCGTTACCGCATGAAAATCCGGCCGCGGCGGAATTTGGGCGCCGATTAACTGCTGATTTGTATGCAGCAGCGCTTTGCCGTGCGCGTCGACGATCGAAACGTCATACACATAAGGCCAAAAGTCGCGGTCGGATTCCAGATTGTTGAGGAGATTCGCATCCAGCGGCAAATACTCGGACAGGGCGCGGCGCACTGCCGCCGGATCGTCGATATCGATGGGTGTGCTGCTAAGGTCGGGAAGATCGTTTTCGGCAAAGTAGGCAAGTTGCAGGGTGAGGCGGCTGGCGCTTTCGTAGGCGTTGTTGATGCGCAGGCGCAGAATCTGCGAGATATAAAGGCAGGAAAATGCAGTCACCATCACGGTCACCATAAAGGTGATGGTGAGGACGATGATGATTTTACGTCTCATTCGAAAAACCTGCCGCCGCTGAAACCAATCCCGATGCTGGCGGTCGCTGGCCTATACTTCCTCTTTTTCAGAGCCTCCATCGGCCGAACCGCTGCCGTACTCCTTCAGCTTATTATGCAGCGTTTTCAGGCTAATCCCGAGAATTTCGGCGGCGCGGGTTTTGTTGTTATTCGTCGATTCGAGCGTTTTCAGGATGAGCATTTTTTCCGCTTCGCCCACGGTGGTGCCCACCCCCAGGCGAACGGCGTCGGGATCGCTGGCGCTGGTGCGCACCGGAGTGTGTCCAAAGCCCGGTGGCAGGTGCTTGGTTTCGATCATGCCCGCATCGCAGACAATGACGGCCCGCTCGATCGTGTTGCGCAGTTCGCGCACATTTCCCGGCCATGAATAGTTGTTGAAAAGATTCATTACCGCTTCGCTGATGGCGGCTACTTTGCGGGAGTGCTTCTCACTCATCTCGGCGAGAAGAAGGTCCACCAGATCGGGGATGTCTTCCTTATGCTCGCGCAGGGGCAGCATGTGAATGTTGAAGACATTGAGCCGGTAGTAGAGGTCGCCGCGCAGCTCGCCGCCGGCGACCGCCTCTTCGGGAACCTTGTTGGTGGCTGCGAGAACGCGCACGTCGACCGATGTCTCCACTTTACTGCCCAGCCGGCGCAGCTTGCGGTCTTCCAGCACCCGCAGCAGCTTGGCTTGAGTTCCCACGGGCATTTCTCCGATTTCATCGAGGAGAATGGTGCCGCCCTCAGCCAATTCGAAGCATCCCGTGCGGCGTTCGAGAGCGCCGGTGAAAGCGCCTTTTTCATGGCCGAAAATTTCGCTCTCGATCAGAGTTTCAGGGATCGCGGCGCAGTTGATGGCCACAAACGGCCGTTCGCGGCGGGGGCTCAGCTGGTGGATCGTGCGCGCCACCAATTCCTTACCCGTGCCGCTGGCGCCGGTTATGAGCACCGAAGCGGTGCTGGGAGCGACAAGCTCGATCAGCCGAAAAATCTCCTGCATCTTCTTGGAGGCGCCGCGAAGCTGGCCGAGCGCCCCGGTATCCCGCAGCTTGCGGCGGGCCGTTTCCAGTTCAACCCGCGTTCCAAGCAGCTCGGAGGCATTTTGCAGCATGGTGCGCAGCCGATTCGTGTCGATCGGTTTGGTGATGTAGTCGTAGGCACCCATCCGCATGGCCTGCACGGCGCTATCGATCGTGCCCTGGGCGGTGACGAGAATCACCGCCATCTGCTGCGCCTGTTGGCCGAGCCGCTCCAGCAGGTCGATCCCACCCATGCGCGGCATCTTGAGGTCGGTGACGACAATGGATGGACTCCACTGTGTGGCTTTCTCCAGTCCGTCAACTCCGTCAAAGGCAGTCTCGGCCTTGTATCCCCAAGAGGAAACAAGTTCGGCTAAGCCGGTACGCTCGTTCTCTTCATCTTCAACAATCAACACTTTTTCGTGGCTCATGCTTTCCAGTAATCGATCGTTAGACTCGTCGCCCCGGTCGTCAGAACAGCGGTACCAATCCAATGTTCCGCCCTGCTTAAACCGCGACTACTAACCATACGCGGCGACTCCGGATGGGGCAAGCGCCGCCGGCTATGGCTTTCGGCATGCAGGACATGTTCGGAATTCAGCATTTAGAGACGAGAGTCCGCCGAATGTCACTTTGAGACGGCGTAAACGAACTTCTCTACCCGGTGTAAGATTACGGAAATCCTCCTTTTTATTCGCCACTCGCTTAGGTTAGAATTGCGCGTTCCCAGAATAGGCCCCAGCAGTTCCGCAGTACTCTTTGTGCGCGCCTGCACAAGAGATTCACGAACGGTGCGCCATTATTTTCAGGAGGATTGAATGTCAGGTATTTTTTTTCGTAGAAAAGGCCTGGTTGCTGCAGGCCTGCTCGCAGTTCTGTCAATCACGCTCATATCGGTGCCTGCATGGGCACAGAGCGATGAGAATCCGAAGTGGGATTTGTTTGTAGGCTATCAATGGCTTCATCCGGGCGGAAGCGTTCCCGCCGCTTTCGGCGACCCAAACGCGCCGAGCCCTTTTAAGATTCCCGACATGTCAGCTGGCTTCGGTGGCGCTTTCACCTACAATTTCGATCCGCATTTCGGATTGGAATTCGACGGCGGCCACAATTGGGGAAGCAGCAACTATGAAGCTACGGCCTCAGTCGGGCCGCGCCTTATGTTCCGCTCTGAAAATGTGGATGTCTTTTTGCACGGTCTGGTCAGCTACAACCGCCTGGCGGTTAGCGGACTCAATCCGAGCAATGGAATTGGGGCAATCATTGGCGGGGGTATGGACCTGCCCATCACCAAACATCTGGCGTTCCGGCTTTTCGAAGCCGACTACGTCTGGGCCCGGCACAATTTTGCCGACGATGTATCGCCAGTGTTTTCCGACCTTCGCCGTCCGACGCTGGAAGGCGCGCGATTGCGTACCGGTCTGGTCTTCAGTTGGGGCGGAGCCCCGGCCGTCACCCCAGTTGCCGCTTGCTCTGTGCAGCCGACGGAAGTCATGGTCGGCGAGCCGGTTACCGCCACTGTGAGCGCGAGCAATTTCAATAAGAAACATACCGTCGGCTACAGCTGGAGCGCCAACGGCGGCCAACTCACCGGAAAAGAAACAACTGCGCAGATTGATACCACTAATGCCGCGCCGGGAAATTACACCGTCACGGCACGCGTGACCGATGCGAGAGAAAAGAAGAACAACGAAGCCAGCTGCACGGCCAGCTTTACGGTCAGGCCATTGCCTCCGAAGAATCCTCCGACGGTCTCGATTTCCGCCAGCCCGAGCAGCCTTCAGGCCGGTGGAACAGTGAGCCTGTCGGCGAGCTGTACCAGCCCAGATGGCGTCCCGGTGAATGTCGCCAGTTGGACGTCGACCGGCGGAACGGTTTCGGGCAGCGGAACGTCAGCTACGCTGAACACCGCCGGGGCGGCGCCCGGTTCGATTACCGTAAGCGCAACCTGCACCGATTCGCGTGGGCTCACGGCTCAAGGTTCGAGCGCGGTGACGATCGAGACTCCACCGCCGGCGAAAAATCCGGAAATCGAAATTCTCGAAGCCCGGCTTTCGCTGCACAGCATTTACTTCGCGACTGCCATGCCTCCGGTTCGGGATCCCAATGCAGGTCTGGTTCCCAGCCAGCGGCAAACTCTGATCGGGCTTGCCACGGACTTCAAAAAGTATCTGGAAAGCAAGCCTGATGCTCACCTGATCCTGGAAGGCCATGCCGACCCGCGCGGCCCAGCCGAGTACAATCAGAAGCTCTCTGAACGCCGCTCCGATCGCGTGAAGAGCTTCCTGGTCGAACAGGGCGTGCCCGAAGCCAACATCGATACCAAGGCGTTCGGCGCGCAGCACACGCTGACCAATGACGAGGTAAGGGGAGCGATTGAAAACAATCCGAACCTTAGTCAGGAAGAGCGCGAGCGGGCTCTGCGGAACATGCGCGTGATCGTGCTGGCAAGCGATCGCCGGGTGGATATCACGTTGAGCACCACCGGCCAGTCTTCAGTGCGGCAGTTCCCCTTCAACTCCGCCGATGCCTTGACTCTTATCGGAGGCAGGGAAAGCGAAATGAAGAAGAAGACCGCAAAGCCTGCGCCCAGGAAGAAAACAACCAAGCCGTAACGTTTCTTAGGTTCGGATCACTATTACGGAGAACGCTTGCGTTCTCCGTATTTTTTTTGGCGGACGTTTCTTCCAGAAACGGGATTTTCTACATAGGCTTGCTGGTTGAGCTTTTGTAAGTTATTGATTCGATGTGACTGTCTCTGGTACTTCACTTGCCACTTATTTTTGCTCAACAAAAAAGGCAATCATGAAGGCGATGGCCAACCCTCGAAGCGGCAGGATTCGCCGGTTTGCTGTAGCTGCAATTTGTTTTGTTTTTAGCGCCAGCTTGGGTTGCTCTCGCCAGGAGCCGGTGCACCCTGCGGAAGCCACAGGGCAAAGTTTGCCGTTTCATCCATCGGCGGATTTGCAAAGTGTTGATGCTCGTCCGGAGGCCGGTTCCGAGGCGCCGCCGGTTAGGACCACCCCTTTTCAGGGTGAGTCGCAAGCAGGCGTGGTCCCGGTTGGCGCCTTGCTGACGGTAAAACTCCGCGGGGCGCTATCGGCTGCAACCGCTCATGTTGGCGACAATTTCCTGGCGACCGTTGCGGATCCTTTAATTATTGATGGAAAAATGCTGGTCGATTCCGGCACGCTAGTGAGTGGCCGCGTCGAATCGGCGAGGATGGAACCGGACCGTTCCACCCAACTCGGGTATCTGCGCCTTGCCCTGAATTCAATGGACATGAAGGGCAAAAAGCTCTCACTGGAAACTGCGAGCCTGTTTGCGCGATCTCCGGCCGCCGATGGACTGGCTCGTTCCGCCAGCGTCCGGCTGCGAAAAGGACACCGTCTCACATTTCGGCTAACCGCCCCGCTGGTCCTGAACGAGCAATATAAGATGGCTTCTGCGGCCCCGCTCGGGCAGTGAAATAAGCTTAGTCCCCGAAGGTCAACCAAGCCGCGATTTAATACCACTCCAGTTCAAGCGTTCCACTCCCAGGCCGCATAAACACTGCGCATTCCTGAGTTTTCCACAAGCGCTTCCCGATTTGAAGTGACGGATGTCCTTCGCAGTGCGGGATTGGTCCTCCTATAGTTGGGGACGCATTTGAGATGCATGGGAGAGGTTTAATTTTTGCTGGTCCCATTTTGGAAACACCGAAGTATCAGGCGGGTCGACGCGGTCTTCCTTACGGGAATCGTCCCGCGCATAGTAGATCTATGAGCACCTTAACCGCACTTCCCCGGCCCGACACGTCGATCGCTACCGCTGCAGAGGCACCGTTCAATTCTTTCTTCGAACCCTCTCCCACTGCGGTCGCCGGGAGGAAGGGAGAGTACGCAAGCCAGGCAGGCAAAGATGGGATCGACGAGGAGAGGCTCCAGGCACAACGCTGGGAGGCGATTGGCCGCTTGACCGGCGGCGTTGTTCATGACTTCAACAACCTGCTCACCGGGGTAATGCTTTATTGCGATTTGCTGCTTTCCACCTTCGATCCGCGCGACCGCAGGAAACGTTATGCGGATGAAATCCGGCTGGCCATTGTGCAGGCTACGGGGCTGGTGCAGCAGCTTCTCGTGTTCGCGCGCTCAGAGCAGACGCCTGCGGGACCGCTCATGCTGAATGAACTTGCCGAAGCCATGGGCGACCTGCTCGGGCGGTTGATCGGCGAGAACATTGCGCTCGACCTGCGGCTTGACCCCGGGTTGGGCGCGGTCAGCCTGGCGGCGTCGCAGGCGCAGCAGGTTTTGCTGAATCTGGTGCTGAACGCGCGCGATGCCTTACCTAATGGCGGCCATATTACCATTGAAACGAGCAACTGCAGCTTCCAGCCGATTTCAGAGGCATCCTCCAGGGCTGCGTTTCCGTGCGTGCTACTGGTGGTTGCCGACGATGGCCAGGGCATGGACGCAGCCACCCGCGCGCATCTCGCGGAGCCATTCTTCACCACGAAGGCCGGCAAGGGCAGCGGCCTCGGTCTGCTGACGGTGCGCAGCGTCGTCGCCGCCAACCACGGGCTGATCCACTTCGAAAGCGAACCGGGACAGGGCACCCGAGCCATGATTTTGTTTCCGAGAGTTCCGCGGACTGCCGATTCCGATTCTTCGGGCAAAACTGAGCCGAAGCTGCAAGCGATCTCAAGACCACTTCAAGAAGTCAAAAAGGAATCCCACTTATGACCTCAGCCGGTGTAGCCGCTTTCCCCTCCAATCTGGCCAACTCTAATCTTGCCGCGTCGAATCTGGCGAATCCGCAGATCATGGCGGCCAATTTTCTGAACCTGCTAATTGTCGATGACGAGCGTTCGATCCGCGACGCCTGCCGAGAAGTAGCCCTCTCCCTTGGTTTCATGGCGCATGTCGCGGACTCCGCTGAACATGCCTACCGCTTGCTGCAAAGCCACAGCATCGATGTGATCCTGCTCGATCTTCGCTTGCCGGGCGCGAGCGGATTAGAAGCGCTGCGCCACATCAAGAGCCAGCGCCCTGACGCTCTTGTGATTGTGGTGACCGGCTGCGGCACCGTGCAGTCGGCCGTTCAGGCTATGAAGAATGGCGCCTACGAATACATGACCAAGCCCTTCAGCATCGACGAACTCAAGCTGCTGCTCGAGCGCGTCTCCGGGCATTTGAAGTTGAAAACCGAGAACCGCATGCTGCGCGAGAAGCTCAAGTCGAAGCAGGGCTTCGGAGGCATCGTCGGGCGCGCTCCGGAAATGGAGAAGCTCTACCGTATCATCTCCAAGGCCGCCAGCAGCGCGCATCCCGTGCTGATTCTGGGGGAGAGCGGCACCGGCAAAGAGATGGTGGCGCGCTCGATTCACTACTCCGGAACATTCCACGACAAGCCATTCATCCCGGTAGATTGCGGCTCGCTCGTGCCTACATTAATCGAGAGCGAACTCTTCGGCTACGTGAAAGGCGCATTCACCGGAGCGAATCAGGCGAAAGAAGGGCTGCTGGCCATCGCCGAAGGCGGCACGATCTTTCTCGACGAAGTCGGTGAGCTGCCGATCGATCTGCAGGCAAAACTTCTGCGCGCGATTCAGGAAAAAGAGATTCGCCCCGTGGGCAGCACGCGCCGCGTGCCCATTAACGTCCGCATCCTCGCGGCCACGAATCGCATTCTGGAGCAGGCGGTCACCGAAGGCACCTTCCGCCGCGATTTGTACTTTCGGCTGAATGTGCTCAGCCTGCGCATTCCTCCTCTGCGCGAGCGCCGCGAGGATATTCCGCTGCTGATTGCGCACTTCGTCGAGCGCTGCTCGCGGGCTTCGGGCCAGGAGAAAATCCTCAGCGACAACGCTTTGAAGGTAATGCTGGCTTACGACTGGCCGGGGAACGTGCGCGAATTGGAAAACTGCATCGAACGCACTTTCGCCTTTACCAGCGGGCCGCTGATCCACGTAGCGGATTTGCCTCCGGCAATTGCCAGCACCCACATTGCGCTTCCCGGAAATGGCAATGGAAACGGGAATGGCCGCAAAATCGTCCCTATGGCAGAGTTGGAGCGGCAGACGATTCTTAGTGCCATCAGCGAGCTGAACGGCGACAAGCTGCAGGCTGCGCGTCTGCTCGGCATCGGCAAGACCACGCTTTACCGCAAGCTGAAGGATTATGCGGCGCAGTCGTAGTTCTGTTATGAAATGAATTCAGGCCTGCTCGGGTTCCGTGATGGGAAGGCAGCGTCCGCGGATTCGCCTAAGTCTTGGTTTTGCAATGCGCCTGCCTCTGGTCCGCTGCGTGCTAGTGAGGGAGCATGATTCTTCTCATAACACCTTCGGCGCGTGGCCCGGAGTGCGCCACCGGCCTAAAAGAAACCACCGGCGAAGAAACTCACTGGGCTGAGAATCTGCAGCAGGCTTTCGCCCGGCTGCGCGAGCAGTCGTATTCTGTCGTTGTCCTCGACCAATTCCTTCTCGAAAACGAGCCCGGCGAGAGCGACCACATGGTCGATCTTTTAGGTACGGCCTTTCCGGTCTATGTGAATCTCGCGGTGAGCGGCATGCCTCGATTGGTGCGTGAAGTTCGCTCGGCCTTGCACCGGCGCCAGCGGGAAGAGACTCAGGCCCGCCGCTCGGTCGAGCAGCAGATTCACAGCGAAATGTTCGAATCGCTCACCACCATGCTGCTTTCGTGCGAGCTGGTGATGTCTCTCCCTGACGTGCCTGGACCGGTCGCGGAAAAGATTCGCCTGATCGATAATCTCGCGCGGGATATGCGGGTGCGGCTGGGAGCGGAGTGATTTTTCCAATTCCCGGCTCGGCGGCCGATCGGGGAAACCGCGCTTCCAGCGGTTTTTGGCGTTCCAAACTGCAAAATTCTGCAACCCTCAACTAAGGCAAAAAACCCATCGACGTTCCGGCCGATTCGCACTAAAATGGCGAAGCGCTAATCGGCCGGTCCCGCGTCTCCCGCGGCCTCCGGCACTTCGCCGGAGGTTCTGTGCACGTACTGGTTACGGCCGATACGATGTCCGGCTCATGGACCTACACCCGCGAGTTGGTCACTGGACTGGTGACACGCGGCGTGCGGGTCACGCTGGTGAGCTTTGGCGAGATTCCGCTCCCCGAGCAGACTTCGTGGATGGATCTGCTGCACGGCCTGGAATACCGGCCAACGGCCTTCCGCCTGGAGTGGATGGACGAAGCGCCGCGCGACCTTATCGAATCGTCCCAGTTTCTTACCGGCCTCATCGAAGAACTGCGTCCAGATGTGCTGCATCTCCACCAGTTTTGCCACGGCAACCTTCCAGGACCGACTCCGCGCATTGTGATGGCTCACGGCGACATCATCAGCTGGACGCAGGCGGTACAAGGCTGCAACCCGCGCTTCACACGCTGGCTGGACTGGTATCGCGAAACTATCATCCGCGGTATTGCAGCGGCCGATGCGGTAGTGGCGCCATCGGCGTGGATGCTGGCCACGCTGCGCGAGAACTACACTTTGCCACAGCGCGAAGTGGTCATCTATCCCGGGCGTAATCCGATTTTCTTTAATCCTTACGTGAGCAAAGAGGATTCAGTATTGTCGGTGGGACGCCTGCTCGATGCCGGGAAGCAGGTTTTTCTGCTGACGCAACACTCGATTCCGTTCTCGATCTGCATCGTCGGCGCCGAGCAGACCGTGCCCGTGCCGCGCGTTCCGATCCGCGCCGACGTCAAAGTCTCCACTGATCAGAGTTGTGTAGCGATTCGCGGCCCGCAGACTGAATCGCAACTTCGCGCGCTGTACAGTCGCGCCGCCATCTATGCCGCCACGGCCCGTTACGAACCGTTGGGCATGTCCGCGATTGATGCGGCTTTCTCCCGCTGCGCCATCGTTGCTAACGATATTCCCAGTTTCCGCGAAGTGTGGGGCGACTCGGCATTGTACTTCCGCAAAAACGATGGAGGCAGCCTCGCCGAAATTCTCCGCCACCTCGAATCCGACCGCGGCCTGCGTCACGCCTATTCCGATCGTGCCTACGCCCGCGCCCGCGAGCGTTTCACCGCGAAGCGCATGATCGACGAGTATCTGGATCTTTATCGCAGCCTGGCCTCGGCCAGAACTCTGGCTGCTTAGTTCGCCTGATCCGCGTGTAGCTCTTTTTCCGTAAACCACTCCTCATTCCAAAGCATCAATTCTTTTCTAAGTTGCTCCGTGCCTGAAAACCGCGAGAGGAAAGTCTATGCCGCAATCATCCTCAGGAATGATGCCCATGCGAAAGTTCGGCCGCGCCGAGGCGAAAATTTCCGCGCTCGGCTTCGGAGGCCATCATCTCGGCGACGCGCCCGACGAAAAGACCGCCATTGAAATGATTCATCAAGCGGTCGATGGCGGAATCACATTTTTCGACAACTGCTGGGAATACCGCCGCGGCAAAACCGAAATCTGGATGGGCGCAGGTCTCAGAGGCCGCCGCGACAAAGTTTTCCTGATGACCAAGACCTGCCCGCATGGCCGCGACGCCAGCCTGGCTCTCGAAATGCTGGAAGAATCTTTGCGCCGCTTTCAGACCGATCATCTCGATCTCTGGCAGGTCCATGGCATGGGCTTCGACAACGATCCCGAGCTTTTCATTCGACCCAACGGCGCAGCCGAAGCGCTCACCAGGGCGAAGAAGGATGGCAAGGTCCGCTTTGTCGGATTCACCGGGCATAAAAATCCGAAGGTCCATCTCGGCATGCTCGAAACCGGCTTTCCCTTCGACGCCGTGCAAATGCCGCTCAACGCCTTCGATGCCAACTTCCGCAGCTTCGAGCAGCAGGTATTGCCGGAGTTGCTCAAGCGCGGCATTGCGCCCCTTGGGATGAAACCGCTCAGCGGACACGGTGAACCCATCAGTCAAGGAGTCATCACTGCCGAAGAAGCGCTGCGTTATGCCATGAGTCTCCCTGTGGCCACGACGATCAGCGGCGTCGACAGCCTCGAGGTGCTGCACCAGAACCTGCAAATCGCCCAGAATTTCACTCCGATGACGGAAGCGGAAATGAATGCACTGCGCGAGCGCGTGAGGCCGGAGGCGGGCGACGGCCGCTTCGAACTGTACAAGCTCTCGCTGAAATTCGATAACCCGGAAGCCCGCCTCGCGCACGGTTTTCCGATTGACACCCAACAATCCGAGGTCAAAGACATGCTCGGAGCCGAAATGAATACCGGTCATCCGTTTCCGGATAAGCAGTTCTAGGCGCGAGCATGGATTCGAAACTGGAGTGGAACCGCCGCAAATTTATCAAAGGCGCAGCCGTTCTCGGCGCAGCGCCGCTTTTCGCCGGAGAGATCGCCGCGAAGCGAGGACGAGCCATGGCACAAGATCGCGACAAGTCGCAAATTCCATCGGGCACGGTTCCCAAGAAACAGCTCGGCCGCACGGGCGTGCAAGTCTCGGCCATGGGGTTGGGCGGATATCATCTCGGCTCTGTCACGACCGACCAGGCAGCGGTCGAAATCGTCGCGAAAGCGCTCGATCACTGGGTAACTTTTTTCGACAACGCGTGGGAGTATCACGATGGCCTCAGCGAAGAGCGTTTGGGCAAGGCGCTGAAAGGGAAGCGGGATCAGGCATTTGTGATGACCAAGGTCTGCACCCACGGCCGCGACAAGAAGGTTGCCATGCGCATGCTGGAAGAATCTCTACGCCGCCTGCAGACCGATCACCTCGATCTGTGGCAAATTCACGAAGTGGTTTATTACAACGATCCGGATCTGATTTTCGCGCCGAGCGGCGCCGCCGAGGCGCTCGCCGACGCCAAGCAGCAGGGAAAAGTGAGATTCGTCGGATTCACCGGCCACAAGGATCCCGAAATTCATTTAAAGATGCTGGCGCACGATTTTGCTTTTGACACAGTGCAGATGCCACTCAACTGCTGCGACGCGACCTTTCGCAGCTTCGAAACGCAGGTTCTACCCGAAGCACAACGCCGTGGGGTGGCCGCGCTCGGCATGAAAAGCCTCGGAGGCAGCGGCGAACTCATACGGCACGGAGTCGTCACGCCGGAGCAGGGCTTGCGCTACGCGATGAGCCTGCCGGTCGCAACCACGATCAGTGGCGTCGATAGCATGGAAGTGCTCGATCAGAATCTGAGAGTGGCGGTGAATTTTCAGCCGCTCGACGAACCGGCCATGCAGCAATTGCGCGAAAGAGCTCGTCCGTTCGCCGCCGACGGCCGCAATGAGCTTTTTAAAATGACGACGAAATACGACGGCAAAGTCGGGCGGGAACAACACCACATGCCTACCGCGCAGCAGTTGCCGTTATAGCGAGCGAAAGTCCTGAGCGTTAAGGACAAGCCTCCCTTGTTGGCGTCGTTCCCGAGGTCCCGCACATTCACCAGCTGGACGAGGGATCTCTGGGGGCACCGATTCAGACAGACGCTGCGTCACCGAATTCTCCATCCCGCGACACCTCCCGCCGCTGCATGCTATCTTTGATCCTTACTAGAATCCCACAAGGTTGGAGGAATCAAACGATGGCGCAAGTAAAGATTACTGTTCGTCCCAACGGCCCGTTCCGCGTCGAGGCGCCGGTAGGAGCGGTAGAACTGGTCGATGCAAACGGAACCCCCTACGACCTCACTGGCAAGCCCGCCTTTTCTCTCTGCCGCTGCGGAGGCTCAGTCAACAAGCCTTTCTGCGACGGCACACACAGCAAAATCGGTTTCCAGGGCGCGGAGCTGGCAGTGAAAAAAGCCGAAGGCCAAGCCTGAACAGATCCGAACACCACTCAGCAGTAGAAGCCGAAACCAGCCGGAAGCCGGAGCCCGGACGCCGGCGACCGGAAGCCGAAAAGCAATGAGCAACCTTACCGACCGCGAACTGGGAATGAATCGCCGCATCACGCGCCGAGACTTTCTCAATGGCGTGGCGGTAACGGCCGGTGCGGCTTTGATTCCAGATCAAATGCTCGCGCAGGGAGAAAATGTTCCACAGAATTCGCCGGGCTACTATCCTCCCGCGCTCGCTGGGCTGCGCGGCAGCCATCCCGGTTCGTTCGAGACCGCTCACCGGTTGCGCGATGGCGATTTCTGGGAGTCGGCCGGAACTCCGCACGATACCGGCGAAGTCTTCGATCTGATCGTCGTTGGCGGCGGAATCAGCGGCCTGGCCGCAGCGCACTTCTACCGCAAATCCGCGGGCGCGAACGCGCGCATTCTCATCCTCGACAACCACGACGATTTCGGTGGGCACGCCAAGCGCAACGAATTTCGCGTGGGAAATCGAACGCTCCTGGGTTATGGAGGAACGTATTCGATCGAGAGTCCTGAGCCTTACAGCGCCGTCGCCAGAGGCGTGATTGAGGAGTTGGGAATCGACGTTGGCAGCTTCCCGGAATATCTCGATCGTGATCTGTATGGTTCTCACGGGCGAACTTCCAAGATTTTCTTCGACAAGGAAGCTTTCGGCAGCGACAAACTGGTCGATGATCCGTTTCCTTTTCCGGGCGGTGAGACCTACGATCTTAACGTTGCCGGGCCCGATGCCTGGGCGCACTTCACGGCCGAAGCCCCCATTGCCGAACAGGCGCGTCGAGACGTCTCGCGTTTGTGCCGCGAGAAAAAAGACTATCTTCCCGGGCTGAATGCCGAACAGAAAAGTGCACGCCTGGCGAGAATCAGCTATGGGCGCTTCCTCACCGAACTCGTTGGCGTTCATCCCGACGTGATTCGCCTTTACCAAACGGCTTCTCAGCCTCTGTTCGGCGTTGGCATCGAGGCGATTCCAGCGCTGGACGCGGCGGATACGGGATACCCCGGTTTCAGCGGAATGGGCATCGACTCAGAGGGGCTGGAAAATGAACGGAAATATTTTTTTCACTTTCCCGATGGCAATGCCAGCATTGCGCGGTTGCTGGTGCGGAAGCTGATTCCGGCGGCGATTCCAGGAGCCTCCGCGACCGATATAGTCTCTGCCCGCGCGAATTACGCGAAGCTTGACCGGCAGAATTCTGCGGTGCGAATTCGACTGAACAGCACGGCGATGCGTGTAAAGCATGCAGGGGATGCGGAGCAGGCGAAAGACGTGGAGGTGGCCTACGTTCGCTCCGGCAAGTTGTACAGAGTCAAGGCGAAGCATTGTGTCCTCGCTTGCTGGAACATGATGATCCCCTACCTGTGCCCCGATCTGCCCGATGCGCAACAGCAGGCTCTCGCCTATGCGACCAAGGTGCCGCTGCTTTATAGCAATGTGGTGCTGAGAAACGGATCGGCGTTCGACAAGCTGAAAGCCAATTCGATCTACGCACCCGGCGGCTATCACACTCACGTCGATATCGATCTGCCGGTAAGCATCGGAGAGTACCGGTGCCCGCGCGCTCCGGAAGATCCCATTGTCCTGCACATGAGCAAAGCTCCATGCCAGGCCGGCCTTCCGGCTCGCGACCAGCATCGCATGGGCCGCGTTGAACTGTTCACTACAACATTCGAGACGATCGAGCACAATATCCGCCAGCAGTTGGCGCGAACGCTTGCGCCGGGAGGATTCGATCCCTCTCGCGACATCGTCGCCATCACCGCGAACCGCTGGCCGCATGGCTATGCTTACGAATACAACTCGCTGTTCGATTCGTTTGTGCTGGAAGGCGGCGAGACGCCGTGCGAAATTGCGCGAAAGCGTTTTGGACGAATCGCCATTGCCAACTCTGACGCCGGCGCGCGCGCTTATACCGACGAAGCCATCAATCAGGCCTGGCGTGCGGTCGGCGATTTGAAGGCTTCGCCGTGAGGAAGGATGATGCCGAGGGGTATTTTGTTTTCGGTAGTTGTGAAAGACACACGCTTGAACTGCAGCGGAATGCCGTAATGATGCGCCAGTTCCGTCGCGCATAGTCCGAGCGCAAGCAGCACTCCCAGGAACAATGCCGCCCGCCGCGGCGCTTGCTCCTGCCGTCGAGCGAGCATTGCAATCAACGCGCCCACAATGAATCCAGTAATCAGGCCGCCGATATGGGCGGAGTTGTCGACGCCAGGCAGGATAAATCCGAAGATGAGGTTGTAAACCACGAAGGCGCCAAGGCTTCGCAACGTGCCGGTAAGCGCGGCGCGCGGCACCGAAAACTCTCCTAGCTTGAACGCCGCAAACAACGCGCCCGCAAGCCCGAAGATCGCTCCCGATGCTCCGACGCTTGGGACATAAGGATGCCAGCCCGCGCTTGCCAGGCTCGCTCCGATTCCGCAGATGAGATAAATCGAGAAGTAAGTCCAGCGCCCATAGAGAGACTCTGCCAGCGCGCCCAGATACCACAGGCACCACATGTTAAAGGCGATGTGAATGATTCCGGCGTGAACAAAAATATTCGTGAGCAGCCGCCACCATTCGCCTGAAATGGTGAGCGCCCCAACGTTGGCTCCCCAACGAACCAGCTCAGAAACGGGGAAATCCATGATGCTCTGGGCTCCGAGCGCCATGCCCAGAAACACGGCAGCGTTGATGCCGAAAATAATCTGTGTGAGGCTGATCGTCGATTCCTGGCGGCGCACCCAGGGCTGGCGAATCACCGGTTGCGGCGCGTTGACGATCTCTCCACGCTGCTCGGCTTCGTGCTGCCGGCACCAGGGGCATATTTTTTTCCCGAAAGTAAAGCCAGAAAGCTGGCGGCCACATTTTGCGCAGTTTGCCATGTTCTGGGAAAAGGTTATCAGTAAACGAATATCCGCGCATTTGACCGGAAGGAGAATCGGATAAGGTACTACGGCGAGCTAGCCCTGGAATGCCGCGACTCTTCTCAATGAATTGTCTTGGTCTTCCTCGACATGTAGTCCATCAGCAGATATTGCCCGAGCGTGTAAGGAGTAGTGAAGTACGCTTTGCCGCGGCACATTTCGGTGACCTTTTGCACGAATTGCACCAGTCCGTAATCCGAGGCGAGCATAAAAGTATTGATGAGCACGCCAGCGCGCTTGCACTTCGAAACTTCTTCCAGAGTCTGGCTGACGACCAGAGGATCGAGGCCGAAGGCGTTTTTGTAAATGCGTCCGTCTTCGAGTGTGAGCGCGGAAGGTTTGCCATCGGTGATCATCACGATCTGTTTCATGTCTTTGCGCTGGCGCTGCAGAATACGCTGTGCCATGCGCAGGCCCTCGCGCGTATTGGTGTAATACGGACCAACCTGGACGCGCGCCAGTTGCGAGAGTGGAATTTCCTCCGCCGAATCGTGAAACAACACCAGCGACAGCGAATCGCCGGGATACTGAGTGCGAATCAAATGCGACAGCGCCATGGCAACTTTTTTCGCCGGAGTAAAGCGGTCTTCGCCATACAGAATCATCGAATGCGAGCAATCGAGCATGAGAACGGTCGCGCACGACGACTGATACTCGCACTGGTGCACCTGCAGATCGGAGTACTCGATGTTCAGCGGCAGGCTGAGCCCCTCGCGCTGAATCGCGTTGGAGAGAGTCGCAGTAATGTCGAGGTTGAGCGTGTCGCCGAACTCGTAAGTCCGCGAAGCTCCGCTGGCTTCGATGCCGGTAGCAAGGTCGCGCGTGTCGTGGCGCCCGAAGCTCGATTTGCCGAGCGAGCCGAGCAAGTTGCGCAGGGCTTTGAAACCGAGAAAGTCGAGGCTCTTATCGGTGATTTCGAATTTCGCCTGCGGCGCATTCTCGCCGGTTTGCCCGCCGACGCTCGATTGGCGCGCGGGATCGTGCGGTTGATCTACTGAGATATAGTCTTCCTGCTGCATGCGCTCGATCAGTTTTTCGATGAGTTCTTCGAGTTCGCCGTCGAGAGCCAATTGTTGCAACCGCTCCCGCATTTCTTCGTCGAACTGATCGCCTTCGAGCAGCGCGTTCTCGATGGCGCGCCGCAGATCGTCGATCGTCCGCTCGCCCTCGGGCATCTCGAACCACATGTCGCTCTGGAAGCCGCTCTGCAACAGATAGTCGGAGAGCGCGCTGAGCAGGTCTTCCAGGCTCATTTCGCCGGCAGGGTCGGGGACGTATTTGGAGTAGCGGATGCGCTTCATAAGAGCTTCCAGCTGCCGGCTTCTAGCTCAGGCAACATCGAATTTCGGTTTATTTCGGTTTAGCTGGAAGTTAGAGCTGGCAACTCAATTAAACTGCCTTCTCTGCCGGTACGGCCGTTCCTCCGGGTCGAAGTTCTTCTCGCGCTGCGGTTCCGGTTTCTTTTCTCCGGCTTTAAATATGCGTTCTTCGTTTCGCCCGATGCGCTTGTGCGCGTGCAGGCCTTCGAGAATAAACTCGGCGGCCGAAACCTGCTGCTCGGGACTTTCTTTCTGCGAAACTCCAAGCGGGCCCAGTTTGTCGATCAATCCCTGAATCTCCTTCAGATTTTCGAGCGCTTCGCCTGACGGAACGGAATCGGAAAGCTGAATTTCGCCGCCCAGATCGAACCACTGCACAATCTGCTGCACGTTCGCCCCGGTGAAGTATTCGTCGTAGGTTTTGGCGATGGCGGCGCGGATCAGCTCACGGCCCACAAAATCGGCGCCCTTCATCTCGCCTTCGTATTCCAGTTCGAGCTTCCCGGTGATCGCCGGCAGCGCGGCGTAAACGTCGCTGATGCGCGGCACGACCAGTTGTTCATCGTTGCGCAGCGCCCGGCGTTCGGCGTTTGAGATCACATTCTCCATCGCGCTGATCGGCAATCTCTGGCTCACGCCTGAGCGCTTGTCGATCTTCTTGTCTTCACGGGCGGCGAAGGCGATCCGCTCGATGACCTGCTGAATGTACGTCGGCAAATGCATGGCGTGGCCGTTGCGCCGCGTCCACGCTTCCTGCGCAGTGATGGCGATGCCTTCATCGACGGTGGCCGGATAATGCGTGCGAATCTCCGACCCGATGCGATCCTTCAGCGGCGTGATGATTTTGCCCCGGGCCGTGTAGTCTTCCGGATTGGCGCTAAATACGATAGCCACATCGAGCGGCAGCCGGATGGGATAGCCTTTTATCTGCACGTCGCCTTCCTGCATGATGTTGAACAGGCCAACCTGAATTTTTCCCGCGAGATCGGGTAATTCGTTGATCGCGAAAATGCCGCGGTTGGCGCGCGGAAGCAGGCCGTAATGAACCGTCAACTCGCTCGAAAGCTCGTGACCTCCTCGCGCTGCCTTGATTGGATCGATATCGCCAATCAGGTCGGCGATGGTGACGTCGGGAGTCGCCAGCTTTTCTACGTAACGATCGTCGGGTGTGAGATAGGCGATCGGTGTGGCATCGCCCTTGCGAGAAACTTCTTCGCGGCAGCGGCGGCAGATCGGCGCATAGGGATTGTCGCGGATCTCACAGCCTTCGATATAGGGCATCTGCTCGTCGAGCAGCGTGGTCAAGGCGCGCAGGATGCGGCTTTTGGCCTGTCCGCGCAGGCCGAGCAGAATGAAGTTGTGGCGTGACAGAACCGCATTGACGATCTGGGGCACGACGGTATCGTCGTAGCCGACAATCCCGGCAAAAATTCCAGCGTCATCGTGCTGACGCAATCGTGCAATCAGATTGTCGCGAAGTTCATCTTTCACGCGGCGGTTGCGCAGGCGCTCTTCAGAAAAGTGACTGCGGCGCAACTCGCCCAGCGTGCGCGGAGAACTCATGAGGACCCCCAGGGAAAAATACTTTTCTGGATTATACGCGCAAAGCTCGCGGGCAGAACCGCCACGCGCTTTCCATCCCGCACTAGTGAACGTGGCCGTTCCCGCCGGCCTTTTCCCGCGCCCGCGAGGCCCGCTGGATTTTAGGAATGACGGTTTCGAAATATTGAATCAGCAAAGAAATGCGCTCTGCTTCGGATCTGCAAGCCAGAAGGCTCTGCTTGAAATCCAGATCGAGCGGCAGGGAGCCGGCGAGAAAAAAAGAAAGAATAGACGGGTCGGCAGCCGAAAGGTCCTGCTTCGCCCCGGCGATGGCCAGCAGTTCGGAATGCAGCCGGACGGCGCGAGATGTCTCGGCATGCGGCACAACGCCGGGTTCGTCCTCAATCGCCACCACTTCACCTTGCAGGAAGGAACGCTCCTCGTTCACACGCAGCAGTTCGAAACGTTTACGGCCCTCCGTCACCAGGTCGAGCCGTCCGTCGGGATACTCTTTCACCACGGTAACGATTTCCGCCGTGCAGCCCACTTCGGCAAGACCTCGCTCGCCGGCGCGTACCACGCCAAAAGTTCGCTGTTGCGCGAGGCACTCGGCAATCATTTCTTTGTATCGCGGCTCGAAAATGTGCAGAGGCAGAGGCGTGCCCGGAAAAAGCACGACATCGAGCGGGAACAGGGGAATCAGGGTTTCCAAAGCATCTCCGGCGGCGGGCGCTGCTCGATTGTACGATATAGTTCAGTCCTGCATGTATCGATCAAGGAACCACAAAGATTCGAAAGAGCAAGCACGTCATGCCACTTGAAGGAAAAGTTGTAGTTGTGACCGGCGCATCCATGGGAATTGGGGAAGCCATCGCCAAAATTTTCGCGAATCACGCCGCTGCGGTCGTAATGCTCTCGCGCGACGCCGCACGCGTGGAAGCGGCGCGAGCGAGAGTTGGGCACAGCGATCGAACGCTGGCGATGGCTTGCGACGTTCGTCACCGCGAGGAAATTGACCGCGCTCTTGGCCTGACGCTCCATCACTTTCAAAAGGTCGATGTCTGGGTAAACAACGCCGGCCACGGCTTGCTCGATTCTGTGGCAAACATGGAGATGGCGGCCTGCCGCGAAATGTTCGATACCAATTTCTTCGGGGCAGTCTCAGCGATGCAGGCGGTAATTCCAGTGATGCGCGCGCAGGGTGGAGGAACGATCATTAACATCTCCAGCGTTGCCGGACACATTCCGGTACCGTTCCATGCCGCCTACAGCGCGACCAAGTTCGCGCTCAACGCGATCGGAAAAGGCGCCGGGGTGGAATTAAAGAAGGACGGCATTCACGTGCTGACGGTCTGTCCGGGTTACGTGCGAACTTCTTTCGGCGACAATGCGATCCGGGGAAGCGAGTTGAAACGAGTTCGTCCGGCGCGGGTTCGCGGCATTACCGCCGAGCGCGTAGCGCGCGCCACATTCCAGGGATATTTGAAGCAGAAGAGGGAAGTGATCGTGCCCTGGACCATGTATTTTCCGCAAAAGATATATCAGCTGTTTCCGGCGTTGGTGGAGTGGTCGATGGCGAAGATGTCGAAGTAAATCGTTGTGAAACTCGGCGAACTATCCCAACTCCGCCTGCAGGGCTTCCATTTCCGACTGGGCATGCATATTGCCGGTGCGTCGCGCCGAGGAGATACCGTCGATAAGCATACTTTTAGCGTCGGCAACGCGACCTGCCCGGACCAGTGCCTGTGCTGCCATGAAATATCCAGCCGTATAGTCGGGGCTTGCCTTCAATAAAATTGCAAACTCCGCCAAAGCGCGGTCCAGGTCGCCCTGCTTGGAATATTCCATCGCCAACCCGTATCGCGCGAAGGCATCATTGGGATTTTGCGTGAGTATTTCGTTCAGTGCCACAATTCGATCCATAAGCGAATTCTCAAGTTCCGTCGCAGATGAGGTTACTACAGACGAATCGTTTGTTGCATCGGCGACAGAAGGAAAGCTTTTATCCACTGGCCCGCACCGCACCCGGCGGGTAGAATGAGCAGTCCTTAACATTTCATCTTTATCCGAGGCTTCCGTGGCTTGTCCGTTTTTCATGCCGACAGAGAAATTTGAGAATGGCGCGTGGGCTCATCCCGCGCGGCTTCCCCTGGGATGTGGATGGAGTGGCCACTGCACTGCCCCCGGCCACGAAGGCGAGAATCCCACCGTGGATGAATTACAGCAATTCTGCAATTTAGGGTATGCCGAGAGCTGTCCGCGGCTACCGCGCGAGCGCCCATGGGACCAGGTGCGCTTCGGCGCCCGCAACGTCAGCTCTTCATCGAACGGAAGCAAGCAGTGCATTCACATGAGTTACGTGTGCGAACGCTCGCATCTTCCGGTGGAACACGGTGTATTGCAATTCGATGTTTCCTCCGATAGATGGATCAAGCGGCACCCGGAAAGCCAACTCCAGCGATTGGCGGAATGCTTTCTGGATTCGTATTTGCAGGCGAGAAGAAATCAGCAACCAGCCGGCGCAGCAGCCAGTTGAAAAAGGTGGCTCGAATTTACACTTTCTAACCTAAAGAAAGATCATGACCGAAATCTCAATCGACGAACTAAATCTCGCTCCCCGCCCCGTTTCCGATTCGCAGTCAGAGATGGCTGAGATAGTCTTACCCAATGACGCCAACCCGCTCGGCGCTCTGCTCGGCGGCCGGCTCATGCACTGGATCGATCTCGCCGGAGCCATGGCGGCTCATCGCCATTCGCGCAGCTATGCCGTGACGGCCTCAGTCGATCACATCGACTTCCTTGTGCCGGTGCGCGTCGGCGATCTCGTGATCTTCCGTTCATCGGTGAACCGTGTCTTTCGCACCTCGATGGAAGTCGGCGTAAAGGTGTTTGTCGAAAATTATATTGCCGACACTTATCAGCATGTCGCCTCGGCTTATTTGACGTTCGTCGCCGTCGACGCTCGCGGCAACCGTTTGAAAGTAGCCCCCGTGGTTCCGGACAGCGAGGATCAGAAGCGCCGCTATGACGACGCCGGCCGCCGCCGCGACATCCGCCGCTCAGAACTGCAGCGCAGGAGAAAAGGCTAACTGCGCCTGCGATCGTCGCAAGGCCTTGTATAATCGGGTATTCGACGCAGTCCTTAGGAGTTCTCTTGAACGCACATATGCCCGCTCATCCCGGCCAAGCTGCGCCGGGCCCGCAGCCCTTGCCCGGAGTCGATGCCATCATTGCCGTTGGTTCCGGCAAAGGCGGAGTCGGTAAGACCACGCTCTCGGTCAACCTGGCGGTTGCTCTCGCAAAAATGGGTCATAAAGTCGGCCTGCTCGACGCCGATGTCTACGGGCCGAACGTCCCGCTGATGCTGGGTGTAAATGCTCAACCAAAGATGGCTGGAGAAAATCGCATTGAGCCGCTGCAGGCTTACGGTTTGAAGGTGATCTCAGTGGGATTTCTCAACCCTGGCGACAAGCCGATCATCTGGCGCGGCCCCATGCTGCACCAGATCATGAAGCAGTTTTTGGGGCAAGTTGAGTGGGGCCGCCTCGATTACATGATCATCGATCTTCCGCCGGGGACAGGCGATATCGCGTTGTCGCTGGTGCAGTCCGTGCCGCTCACCGGAGCGGTTGTGGTCTCGACTCCCTCCGATGTTTCGCTGCAGGATGCGCGCAAGGCCATCGAAATGTTCCGACAGATGAAAGTGGATCTGGTTGGTGTGGTGGAGAATATGAGCTTCTTCACCTGCCCACACTGCAATCACGAGATCGACATCTTCTCCCGAGGCGGCGCCGAAACCATGGCCACCCGCCTCGGCATTCCATTTCTCGGCAGCATCGAACTCGATCCTGAGGTGCGCAAGTCGGGAGATGGCGGCAAACCCGTTGTCCTTGAAGGCGAGAATTCGCCGCATGCCAAGTCAATTTTTGAATTCGCCCGCAAGGTTGCGGCGCGTGCAGGAGAGATTAAAGCTGGCGAGGGCGCGAGCGTGATTTCGATCCAATAGATGCAATTTGAAAGGACCTGAACTCGCCGCGCTGGTTCAAGGCAGTATTTCCTCTGGGCCACTCTGTGTCCTCTGTGGTTAAGTCTTTGACGTCTTAGAAAATCGGTTGAGCTGCCAATCCTTCCTAGGCTCGCCATCTTTCAATACCAGGTCCGCCGTCATCTCCCCGAGAGCCGGCCCGTGCTTAAACCCATGCCCGGACCCGCCGCCAAGAATCCAAGCGTTACTCATTTTAGGATGACGATCGACAATGAAATCGCTGTCGGGAGTTTGCTCGTACTGGCACACGCGCGTCTCGATCAGCGGCGCGCCCTTCATCGCCGGGAATCGTGAGTCAACGTACTCGCGAACTCGCTTCAACGTTGCCTGGCTGACGACACGTTCGCCGGAAGTCGGATCGAACGGTTTGCCGCGGGTATCGTCAGCCACCTTGAATCCGCGGCGGTCGCTTCCCGGAATGCCGTAGAAGAATCGCTCTCCGTGATCGCCCCAGACCGGCAGATGCCGGTCATCGAACCGCGCATCACCCGCCGGCGGACCGAAGAAAAAGATGTCCTGCTTCGTGGGCTGAATCAACTTGCCCAGCGCTTCTGGAAAAAGCTTTCCCAACCACGGGCCACAGGCGAACACATAACGATCGGCCATGATGCGCGAATCGTCAGACAGCCTCAACTCACGCAGCGGCGCACCTTCCGGTTCGCCGGCCAAAACCGCGATCTGCCGGTACGCGCCGCCTTGCTTCACGAATGCACCTACGACCGCCTCGCAACTCGCGCGCGCATCGAGATATCCGCACGCCGGTTCGAAAATCCCCCAGTGAACGTCGCTAAAATCGATCTGCGGCCATCGCTTCTTCATCGTTGCCGTCGACAGCTCTGAAACCTCAACCTTGGCGTCGCGCAACACCGGCAGCGATCCGCGCTCATAAGCGTCGTCGTGGCTGCTCACCATCCACAAAACACCGGCGGGGTGCAAAAACTTCTCGTTCCATCGTTTCTCATATTTCCGCCAGAGTTTAAGCGATCGGGCAGCCAACTCCGTGTACGGCTGGTCGGGCCCATAGGTGCATCGCATGATGCGAGTCTCTCCGCCTGAAGATGCGCGAGAGTTGCCCGGGCCCCAGGCGTCGAGTAGAGTCACTCGCGCTCCGCGCTCGAGAAGATGCAGGGCCGTCCATCCGCCGAACGCGCCGGCACCAACCACCACAACATTCGGCTTCGATTTCACCTGCTCAGTCTCTCATTGAAGCTGCGCGACGAGGATGAAGCTTCTGGTTCCAACTGCCCATTTGAACTCACATCCCTCGGCAGTCCTATTGACAGCCGACCGACACGTTCCTAGAATCCAAGCAGGGAGCGGTGTCTGCGACCGTCGGCTAAGTTTTTGCATCTAAGATACTTAACCGAAAATGCAAGGCGCGCGGTTAGCTGCCGGCGATCCAGCGAAAGGTTCCGGGAGCAGGCGGAAAACTGCGCAGATTAACATATGCCTCCAGATCCAAATATCGGCGCGCGCCAGCGGGAGGTTCTCACCGCCATCGTGGAGACTTTCATTTCCACCGGCGAGCCCGTCGGGTCGCGCACGCTTGCGCGCTCAAATCGCGAGGGGTTAAGTCCGGCGACGATTCGCAACGTGATGGCCGACCTTTCAGATGCCGGCTTTCTCGAGCAGACACATACTTCCTCCGGCCGAGTGCCCACGCCGGAGGCCTATCGTTATTACGTCGAGCAGATCACCGGCAACGCTCGCCTCGCACCGCAGGACGAGGCCATGATTTCCGATTCTCTGGCCGGTATCACCGACGTTCAGGAATTTATGGAGCGCACCTCGCGCGTCCTGTCGCTGGTTTCGCGTAACGTTGGCGTTACCGTTGCCGTCAGCGGCACCAAGAACGCCCTGGAGCACGTTTACTTCTCGCGCCTGGGAGATCAAAAGGTTCTCGCCGTATTGGTGACGCGCTCCGGCCTGGTCCGCGACCGCGTCTTGCGGCTCGAACTGAAGCAGAATGAACTCGATCTCGCCGCCCGCTACATCAACGAGAATTTTCGGGGCTGGACCATGGAATCGATGCGCGCGGAACTCGCGCGCCGCATCGAACAGGAGCGCAGCGAGTACGATCACCTGATGAGTTCGATCGAAAAGCTCTACAAGCAGGGTGCACTCGCTTCCGAGGCAGCCCCACAGGTGGTCTTCGTGGAAGGAGCCTCGAACCTGGTCGCAGGCCAGGAAGATCGCAAACGTCTGGAAGAGATGTTGCGCACGCTGGAAGAAAAAGAAAAAGTTGCAAAGCTTCTCGGCGCTTATCTCGACGTCAAGCAGGAGGCGGTCCGCGTGGTTATCGGGCTCGACGACGCGTTGCCCTCGATGCAAAATTTTGTGCTGATCGGGGCGCCGGCGCACGCCGGCGGAGACATGGTGGGTTCGCTCGCCGTGATTGGACCGACTCGCATGGACTATCAGCACACGATCACCGCGGTCTCATACATCGCGCGCCTGTTCGACAAAATTCTGAACGAATCGGAGTAAACAGGATTTTTATGAGTAAAGGAAACGGTAAATCACAAGTGAACAATGCAGGATTGGACTTAGAACACGAACTCCCCGCCAGCGACGGAGATGAAACTGCGGAAACTCAGACTATGACGAAGTCATCCGCTGCGGAATCGGAACTAGAAAAAGTAAAAGCCGAGCGCGATTCGCTGCTCGACCGCCTGGCCCGGGCGCAGGCCGAGTTCGACAATGCGCGCAAGCGGGCTAACAGAGAGCAGCAGGACTACCGCGATTATGCCGTCAGCGATGCGGTGAAGGTCTTATTGCCGGTCATCGATAGCCTGGAACGCGCTCTGCAAACGAATTCTGAAGGAGCGGAGTTTCGCAACGGCGTGGAGCTGATCAATAAGCAACTGCACGCGGCGCTTTCCAAGCTGCAGGTTCAGCCCATCGTTGCAAAGGGGGAACAGTTCGATCCTCGGATGCACGAAGCCATCGAAATGGTTGAGACCAGCGAAGCTCCCGATCATCAAGTGATCGAAGAGCTGCAGCGGGGTTATAAATTTAAAGACCGGTTGCTGCGGCCCGCCATGGTCAAGGTTGCGAAGAACTCGGGGAAGTAGCTTTCGGCAAGAAGGAAAGCCGGAAATAATTTTCCACCCGGTTTCCGCTTGTCGTTCAAAAGAAGAATTCACAGAAGAAAGGTTTCTGTTCTGGCCACTAACGCAAAACGTGACTATTACGAAGTTCTGGGCGTAAGCCGCACGGTAACTGAAATCGAGCTGAAGAGCGCCTACCGCAAGCTCGCCATGCAGTGGCATCCCGACCGAAATCCAAATAATCCCGACGCGGAAGAGCGCTTCAAAGAACTCACCGAGGCCTACGCAATTCTGGCGGACTCAGACAAGCGGTCGATGTACGACCGCTTCGGCCACGCCGGAGTTGGCGGAACAGCCGGTGGAGGCATGGGCTTCGACGGATCCGCGTTCCAGGATCTCGGCGACATCTTCGGCGAGTTCTTTGGCTTTGGGGACGCCTTCGGCACCGGCGGACGCCGCAATCGCGTGCAACGAGGTGCGGATCTCCGCGAGGACATCACCATCGAGTTTGAAGAAGCTGCGTTCGGCACCGAAACCCGCGTGATGGTGCGCCGCCACGAGGCATGCGAAGAGTGTCACGGCTCCGGTGCCGCTGCCGGCAAAGGTCCCACCACTTGCCGCTCCTGTAACGGACGCGGCCAGGTTCGCTACCAGCAGGGCTTTTTCAGCATTGCCCGCTCTTGTTCCGCGTGCCAGGGAACCGGCCATGTCATCACCGATCCTTGCCACAAGTGCAGGGGCGAAGGCACAGTTCTCCGCCAGCTTGCAGTGGAGGCAAAAATTCCCGCGGGAGTGGAGGACGGCACGCGCATCCGCTTCTCCGGCGGCGGCGAAGCCGGCCCGAACGGCGGGCCGGCCGGCGATCTGTACGTCGTTCTTCACGTGAAAGAGCATCCGTTCTTCGTTCGCGAGGGCAACGACCTGCACTGCGTTGTTCCGCTCTCGGTCGCGCAGGCCGCCATGGGCGCGGAGATCAAGGTTCCGACCCTCGAGGGTGAGCACGCGCTCAACATCCCCGATGGAACCCAGCCGGGCACAACTTTCCGTGTTCGCCACAAAGGTGTTCCCGTCCTCAACGGACACGGCAAAGGCGATCTCTACGTAGAAGTGCGGGTGCAGATTCCCACCAGGCTCAACAAGCGCCAGAAAGAGCTGCTTAAAGAACTCGAACTCACCGCCCAGGTCGATAACCAGCCCGTGTTGCGATCTCTGCTTGGCAAAGTCAAAGATATGTTCGGCTAGACCATGACCCGCCGACGCTGGATCGCCGACGAAGTCTCAGGCAATCGCGCCGCCCTCGTCGGTGATCATGCCGATCATCTCGTAAGAGTTCTTCGCGCCCGCGTGGGCCAGGGTTTCGACATCGCCACATCCGATTCCGTGCATCGCGGCCGCATCACTTCCCTAAACTCTGAACGAGTTGAGTTCGAACTCGGGGAAGAGATTGCGTCGGCTTCTCACTCCGCAATTACGCTGGCTCTTGCCATTTACAAATTTGATCGCATGGACTGGGCGATCGAAAAGTGTACCGAGCTTGGAGTTGGTCGCATTCTGCCGGTAATCGCGCGCCGAACAGACTCTCATCTTGCCTCCGCATCCGAAAAAAGAAGCGATCGCTGGCGGCGGATCGCCCGCCAGTCGTCCGAACAGTCGCGCCGGACCGCGCCGCCGGAAATCGCCGAACCCGCCAGGCTATCGCAGATATTGAAGCTCGAAGCTCCTCTCCGAATAGTTCTCGCAGAGACGGAAAAGTTCATGATGCTGCCGGATGTTCTGAAAGATTCCTCCGCAGCCGAGCATGAGAATGCGTCCGAGGGTGACATTATCCTTGCCGTCGGTCCTGAGGGCGGCTGGACCCAAGACGAATTGCAGTCGTTCCAGCAGGCGGGATGGATTTCAGCCTCGCTGGGAAACACGATTCTTCGTGCCGAAACCGCAGCCATTGCCGCCACGGCGATTGTCGCTTCCGCGATGCTCCCTTCACCGTGAAACGCAACGTACGAACCATCGCTTCGCAATCCGTAAAGACCCCAGTTTTCCGCAATCCCGCGCCGCGCAGCCAGTGATATTCTGAGCCCGGATGTCTGCCGCCAAGATCAAATCAACGCTTTTCGTTCCCGACGACCGCCAGCGGGAGGCGATCGAGCACGTCTACGGCCCGATGCTGGTAATTGCCGGAGCCGGCACTGGCAAGACTTCCGTCCTCATCCATCGCGTTGCGCGGCTGATTGAGCAAGGCCACGCGAAGGCGGATGAGATTCTCGCTCTCACCTATACAGTCGCGGCCGCCGGAGAGATGCGCGAACGAGTCCGCAAGCAATTCGGGGCGCAGATCCGCTCCTTGACCTTTCACGATTTCTGCCTCGACCTGCTCAGGCGCGCAAAGAAAGATTTCGGCGTGCTCGATGAAAAAGACCTGTGGATTTATCTGCGCAAGCGGGTTCACGAGCTGCGACTCGAGCATTACGTGCGCGCGGCAAATGTAGGTGAGTTTCTCAGCGACTTGATCGATTTCCTCAGCCGCTGCCACGACGAATTAGTCACTCCTGAAAAATATGCCGCGTACGTCTCCCAACTCGAGCGTGGCGAAGTGCCCATCCCGCGAGTCGCCAAGTCGAAAGAGGAATTGAGCGACGAAGAGGTGATTGCCCGGTGCCGTGAGATCGCGCATGTCTTCTCGACCACCGAGCGCTGGCTGCAGGAAGAAAACCTGGGCACCTTCGGCCATATGATGAGCCGCGCTTACGATCTGCTTTCGCGCGACGAAAGTCTTCGGGTCGCCGAGCGCGCCCGTTCGCCATTCATTCTGATCGATGAGTTTCAAGACGCCAACTTCGCCCAGATAAAGATTCTCTCCGCGCTGGCTGGCGAAGCGGCAAACACATTCGGCGTCGGCGATCCCGATCAGGCTATCTACCGTTTTCGCGGGGCTTCCAGCGCGGCGTTTCATCTTTTCCGCGCACACTTTCCCAAGACGAAGCTGGTCGTGCTCGGCAAGAACCGGCGTTCCACAACGCCAATCCTGCACTGCGCCTTCGCGCTCATTGCCAAAAACCCTCCCGTCTTTGCCGCCGACGAACACGCGTCTATTTCATATCGGCGCACACCTTTGCAATCCGCGCGGGAAGAAGACGCGAGAAACCGTGGCACAACCATCCCTCAGTTTCCCGTGGAAGCAATTTCGTTTGCCGGAAAGAGCGCCGAAGCCCCCGACGTCGTGAAACTCGTAGAAGAACTCAAACGCACCTCCCGCTGCAAATGGCAGGACTTCGGCATCCTCTACCGTTCGCATGTGCACCGTGACGAAGTCGCTCAGGAATTAGCCGACCGCAACATTCCGTTCTCCATCGAAAACATGGATGTCA
>Ga0210398_10000821_pt1 | contig 34221 bp, 33 predicted proteins | sample IncBWC4OmetaG_FD_161047 | JGI IMG/M metagenome (GOLD analysis project Ga0210398, IMG submission 161047) | Forest soil microbial communities from Barre Woods Harvard Forest LTER site, Petersham, Massachusetts, United States - Inc-BW-C-4-O | ecosystem: Environmental > Terrestrial > Soil >... | reverse complement strand
TCGCCATACGGGCCGTAGGTGAAGGTCGCTTCCGTTTTGCCTGTGGACCCCGTGAGCAACCGTGTGGAGCCAGCCTGGTCGTGATGGAGGTAGGTGACGGTGCTGGTGGTGTTGTTGATTTGCTCGACAATCTTTTCCCCACCACCACCCCGCGCGCCGATGCAACACAACTTCGGCGTGTGCAGGGCTTTCCGGCACTCCGACCCCCGACGCGAGCGCCGGCCGGCGGGTTGAAGGCCCCGGCGCGATTCTGAGCGCTCGCAGCGATCCCGGCCGCGGCGACTCAGGCGGCTAAGGGAAGATGCCGGATGGCCGGCGCGTTCGAGCGTGGCGAGCATCAGCGCGGACGATAGAGCCCGCGGCGGCGAGGAGAGCGCGCGCTGGACCGATGGGCGTGGCTCTATGCCGCGGCTCGCTCTCGTTCGCGGTGGTAGGAGGCGCGCTTGGCGCAGTCATCCGAGCAGTACCGCGCGTTGCGGTGGCGGTCGGCCGCGACCTCCTCGCCGCAGTTCTCGCACGCGCGTTCCGGTAGTGGCGTCCCGCCGGGCATCACGAGTTCGAGCACCGCGCGTTCCGCGCCCGTGGACTCGCGTCGCTCCCACGCCGCGCGCCACGTCTCGACCATGCCGGCGAGAACGTCCCGCCACTCCTCCCGTTCCCACTGCACGGTGTCCACCACTGCTGCGAGCGCCACGGGCCACGCCTCATCGAAGCTCACACCCTCGCGCCGCGCGGCGGCGAGCCGTTCCCTGAGCACAACCGGAGGGCGCGGTCGCACTCCGCGCCCGCTCTCGCCGGGCATCAGATCGACACCAGCCCAAGCGCGTCGAGCGTCCGCGCGCAGAGCGACGCCTGGATCGTCTCGTCGTCGCTCACCGTCACGACGCCCTCGGCTGCTAGATCCTCGATCGCGGCCTCGACGCCCTCCCGCGGGAGGTCCGATAGCTGGCGTTCAAGCTCGGCCCGCGTCCACTGCTCGGGGTGGTCATCGCGGAGCACCTGCAGGACGATCGCGCGCTTGATCGTCCACGCTTCGGGGTCGATCGTCGTCGGCTGCTGCTGACTGGTCATCTTCGGTTCCTCCTTGTGGTTGGAGGCCCGGGAGGACTGCTCAGGCAAGGAAGCCACGCCACCGGCCTGCTGGTAGCTTGGCTGGCGTGCCGGGAGTTGACGCTCTCGGTGCCATGCGGGCGGCCGTTTCAGCGGCGCGCCCGCACTTTCGTTTGGAGCACCATAACATGATAAATCGTGGATAGCAAGTCATCCACGAGAAAACATCTAGACTGTCGGGCTAGTGATATGCAACGCTTTATTTATGCCCCGTCACGCATCGAGTGATCCCGTGCTTGGAGGGGTGCTGCGCCGGCTGCGCGAGGAGCGCGGTCTCTCCCAGGAAGCCCTCGCCTTCCACGCGGGCATGACCGCCGGCACGCTGGCCCGGCTAGAGCTCGGCCAGTCCGATCCATCGTGGTCCACGATCTGCGCCGTCGCCAAGGCCCTCGACGTGCGCCTGCGCGAGATCGTCACCGCCATCGAAGAACAGCAAGAACACTGAACCGAGGCATCCCCGCGGCGCCGCTTTCGCTGCGCTCCGCGTCGCCGCACACAGTTGCACCCAGCGGTGCGCGGCCCATCCTCAGCGCCGCCGCTGGCTTTCTCCGCCGGCGCCTGCTGGGCCTCGAAAAGTCTGCACAGACTAGATGCACGGGACCGTGCGGACCCTCGGCAGGGCCAACTCGTTGGCCGGTTTGCCGCGCTCACGGTCAAGTACCCATAGAGGGCCACTCCAGGCCCAGGTCAACGATCGGAGGTTCCCTGATGAGCAGTCGAATCAAGATCACGCTCCCCGAGCAGATCGCCGAGCAGTTGGAGGAGCTGGCCGCTGCCGAGGGTGAGCCGGTCGCGCGTGTCACCGCGCGGCTGGTCCGTGAGCGTCTTTCCCGTCCCACGGTTGGCGACCCTCGGGTGCTGTCGATCGAGAGCCCGGCGCGGCCGGCGTGGCTTGAGCCATATGGCGGCAGCCGCGAGTGGCGCCAGCGCATGTGGGGCGCGATCGTCGCCTTGTATGGCCGCTATCCCGACGAGCTGCGCGGGCTGAAGCAGGGTTGGTGGGAGGACACGGCGCAGGTCGAGACGTTGTGCGCGCTGGTCGCGTGGCGCGACGCCCTCGACGATGGTGGCTCGGACCCGCGGGAGGAGCTGGACTTCCAGCTCAACATCGCTGAGTTCGGCCGGCGCCTGGCCCAAGAAGGCGGCGGCGTCACGAAGGCATGGACACCAGGGGCGCCCCCGGACGAGTGGGCCTGACGAGCGCCGGGGGGAATGTTGGGCGGCTTCGCCGCGGTGATCGCGCGCCCAGTCGCTGCGCGACTCCCCCCGGGCGCGCTCGTGCGCACAACCCAACCTCCAACCCCGTGCACACAGGAGGGGGCGTGAGGGCCTTCGCGGGGCTCAGGGGCGCTTGCGGCGGCCTGGCCGGCGCAGGTCTCTTGGGCTTCGGCGTCCAGGGCCTTGCGCAGCTCCTCGGCGCCGTTGTCCACCGCGCCGGGCGGCGGGGTGCTCGCGGGCCGCAGGACCGCCCCGCCACCCTGGCCGTGGTGGCGGGGTTGGTTTGAGGCGCCGGGGTGCGTCGCGGCGTGCACCGCCGCGAGCGTGCGCAGCGAGACCTGGGTATAGACCTGGGTGCTCGTGATGTTGGCGTGCCCGAGCATCTGCTGGATGTAACGGATATCCGCGCCGCCGTCGAGCATCACCGTCGCCATCGTGTGCCGGAAGATGTGACACGCGCCCGGCTTGCCGACCTGGCGCACGTAGTCACCCATGAGCGCGGTCAGGGTTTGCAGGCCAAGCGCGACACCCTCGACGGCGAGGAACAGCGTCCCGTCGTCGGGCTCGATCGCCAACCCCGGACGCGCGTCGGCGAGGTAGCGAGCGCACCACGCCGCTGCCCTGGCACCCGTGGGGATCATGCGGTCCTTGCGGCCCTTGCCCTCGCGCACCGTCAGCGTCCGGCGCTCGGTGTCCAGCTCGAAGATCGACAAGCCCGCCAGCTCAGCGCGACGGATACCCGTCGCGTAAAGCAGCTCCATCATCGCCCGGTCGCGCAGCCCGAGCGGGGTGGACAGGTCGGGGAGCGCGAGCACCCGCTCGGCCTCCTCGGCGCTCAGCACGCCGCGAGGTAGGCGCTGCTCGGTGCGCGGCAGCTCGATCTCTGACGCCGGGTTGTAGAGGATGCGGTTCGTGCGCGTAAGCCAGCGGAAGAACCCCCGGATCGGCAACAACCGCTGCGCTTGAGTGCGAAACGACAGCGGCTGCCCGTTGCCCTTGCGGACATAGAAGATCGCGCGCTGGTAGGCATCGAGCATCGGCTTGGTCACTTCACGCGGCCGCGTCACACCGCGCTCGATCAGCCAGTCCGCGAGCAGCGCGAGTGCCGTGCGCTGGTTCTTCAGGGACGTGGGCGCGTAGCCGCGGATCGCCAGGTGCTCGCAGAACTCCACCACCATGATCGGGAAGCCCTGGCCGTCCTCGGGATCACCGGGGATCACCCTCGGCGTGTGCTCGCCACGACGCCCCATGTCAGCCTGCCGCGACGGCCTTGAGCGCGGGCCGACCACGCCCCGACCGGCCCCCGACCGGGGGGCGACCGCCCCCCGACCGATCCACTTTTGACCCCGACCGATTCTCACCGGACCCCGACCGATCGGGGTCGTAGCCATGCCCCTCGCCAGCCGTGTGCGCGTCCAGCTCGCCGGGGTCGATCAGGCCCGGCAGCCGCGCCTCGCCCTCGCCGGCACCGTTCCAGGCCAGCTCATAGACGTGCGCGCCGTGCTGGCCGCGGTGGCACCACAGAAGCTCAAGCGAGGCGAGCCGCCCGAGATGGACCTTGAGCTGGGTGTCGCCCCAGCCGAGCGCTTCGCGCAGCTCGCGGCGGGTGAAGCGAACACGCTCCCGGACCGTGCCCTGCTCGACGGCCTGGCGATCGACATGCGCCTCGATCAGCGAGAGCAGCCGGCGGGTGCCGGGCGGCAGCTCATCAAGCGAACGCCCCAGGACTGCGTGCGCGAGCTGGTTGGCCAACAGAATGTCCTCCCTGGTCGCCTCGATGTAGGTCAACGTGCCGCCGTCCGCCGTGGCCGCCGTGCGGCGTGGCCGCTGGTGCTGGTGAAGCAGCGCGACCGCGCGGATCAGCGTCAGATACTTCATGTGATCCCGCCGGGTGCGCGTGCGCGCATCCGAGAACGTCAGCGCCCGCGCGAACGGGTTAACGACCGCGAGCGGTTCCAGGAGGCGCTGCGCGTCCTGGTGGAGCTTCACCACCGCCTGGCGCTCGTGCTCGGCCAGCAGCCCACCCAGCGTCTCGCGCTCGCGCTGACGCTCATGGATCGCCCTGGTCTGCTCGCGCTCCTCATCCACGCTCAGGACAACACAGCGGTTCAACAGCTCCTCGTCAACGTCGATCGTCGTCGTGGTCAGCATGATCGCCACCGGCCCGCGCACCGTGTAGGTGTGCGTCACCAGCCGCCCCGTCTGCCCATCCTTGCCCGTCGAGGCGATCCGCAGCTCACCCTCGGACTGCAGGAGCTTCAGCGCGTAGGCCGCACGCTCGGCGCCCTCCTCCTCAGCCACCGCCAACACCTTGTGCTGCAAATCCGACTCGCCCATATAGAACAAGCTCTGGCCCGTCATCGCCGAGAACGACACCCGCTCCTCCTCCGGCACCATCGACAACACCGCCTCCTGCAACGCCGACTTGCCCGCCGCCGACGTGCTCTGCACGATCACCGCCAACGGCCGATCCAGCTTCCGCGACACCGCCGCGAGATAGCCGATCAAACAGTTCTCCTGCTCGCCGACCACCCCCACCCGCTCGAAGTCAGCCACGATCCGCCCGACCAGGCCGGGGTCTTTGAGCAGGCCCAGCGCCCGCTCGCGCTCTTGCTCTGAAAGCTGGACCTCGGGCTCCCGCGGCGCCTGCGCCTCACGCACCGCCCGCTCCGCGTGCTCCTCGCACGTCAAGAGCACCCGGCCCAGGTCACGTGCGACCAGCTCCTCAGCGACGCCCAGCTCCTCGCCCGCCTGGCGCGCGAACACACCACGCGCCCGCGCCGAATACAGATCAAGCGAATCGACATGGAAAACCTCACCACGCCGCGGATGGCTCCTGGCGACAAGCACATTCACCCTCAGCAGCTCAAAGCTCGACGCCTTGCCAAGCCCACGGATACGCCAGCGACGATCCTCAATCTCCACCCGCAGCTCCCCCTCGGCTTCCAGCTTCACCACCGGCTGCGCGCCCGGCGGCGCCGGCACCGGCGAAGACGGCGGCGGCGATGAGGGCGCGGCAGCTTTGGCGGCTGAGGAAAGATCAGCGTCACGGCCGCGCTCGCCCTCGGTGTCGCCCTGCTGCTCGAGCTGCGCTCGAGCGCCATCGTGCTCGGGCTCGACAGGTGCCGGCGCCGGCCGCGCGGCCGGCTCGCCCGCGCCGATCCAGACCGCCTCCCGCAAAAGCTGCGCGAGCGCACCGGCCGGCTCCTCGACACTCGTGGCGAAGCTGTTGGCGTCCTGGCCGGCAGGGAACAGCACCCGGAAGCACTCGACCCCCTCGGCGCCGAGCCGCTTTGAGAGCGTGTCGGCGCCGCGGTCGCCTGCCTCGTCACGATCGAACGCGATCAACACCCGCTCCACGCCCGCATCCTTCAGCGCCGTGTGCAGCTCGTCGGTGAACCCATCGGCGCCGAACGCCGCGGTGACGTGCCGCAGCCCGTGGCGCCAGAACGTCAGCGCGTCGATCAGCGACTCACACACCACCAGCTCGCCACCCGCCGCGGCGAGGGCCTTCGCGTTGAACACGCCGCGGCGCGGGCCGGGCAGGTAGAGGTGGCGCGAGGAGCCCCGGTGGTTCAGGTCATCGCGCAGCTTGCGCCCGTAGAGCTGCACGACCTCGCCGTTCACGTCACCCACCGGGATCACCAGCGACCCCGACAAGTGCTCATGCCCGGTCGCACGGAACACGCCCAGCTCCTGCAGCTTGCCGCGCAGCTCCGCGCCCGGCTTGCGGTTTTTCGCCGGCAGCCGGTAGCCGAGCGTCCGGTTGGCATAGCCCAGCCGGAACTCCTCGATCAGCCCCGACTCGTCAAGGCCGCGGCGCTCAAGCACCCCAAGCGCCTCCGGGGATTCCTTGAGCGTCTGCGCGTAGAAGCCGACCACCCGCTCCAACAGCTCGCGCTCGCCCGCGCCGATCGGCAAAGGGGAGGGCAGCTTCGCAACCGTCGAGCGCGTCGAGCGCCGCCCGTTCAGCGCCGAGGGCGCGACCCCATCGCGCAGCAGCTCGACCGCGTGACGGAACGACACGCCCTCCGCGCGCATCACCCAATCGATCACCGACCCGCCCGCCTGACACGCGCCCATGCAATGCCACAAGTTCTTCTCAGGCGAGACCACCAGCGAGCCCGTGCGCTCCTCATGGAACGGACACAGCCCAACCAGGTCTTTGCCCTGCTGGCGCAGCTCCACGCCCGCCAGCTCGACCAGCCGCTGCAAGGAGACCTCCTCCTTCAGCCGCTCGATGACCTTCTCCGGGATGCGCGCCACCCTGGACCCCTCAGATAAAGATTTCGCTTGCCACTTCTGACCGGAGCATATGCCATAACATACCTATCATGGCGATCTGACGTGACAAATCTGGCTGGCAAAGAGCAGGACATTGGCCCAGAATGGGTGTCAAACGACGACCCAACGGACCACTCCATGCCCCTAGCCGACCGCATCAAGCAACTCCGCACCGAAGCCGGGCTCTCCCAGGCCGAGCTAGCCGAGCTAGTCGGCGGCTCAGACGCCCGCCAGATCAGCCGCTACGAGCACGGCCGCATCACGCCCTCCCTCGACGTGGCCGTGCGCCTCGCGCAAGCGCTCAACGTCTCCCTCGACTACCTGGCGATCGACAACGTCCCACGCCGCCCCCTGCACGTCGCCGACCACGGCCTCGCCGAACGCCTCGGCCAACTCGCCGAGCTAGACCCCGACGACCGCCAAAGCCTTCTCCGCGTCCTCGACGCCTTCCTCACCCGCAAGCGCCTCCACGCCCTCACCGCCACCGACATACGCTGAACGACGGTCGGACGCGAGGGGCGAGGGCGGGCGGTTAGCTGTGCTTACCGTCCCTGTCCTTTGGTCTGACCTTGATGAGTTTTGACACAGGTCCAGCGCACATCAGCGCCACCCACACGCACAAGATGACGATTCCCGACGTGCCTCCCCAGCCATTACCGCCATGTACGCCGGGTTGTTCTGCGTTAACTGAGAAGGCCGCGATCCCAATTCCCACCCCGATCAGCACCGCGAGGCCGCCGATTGACCGCGCAGCTCGCTCACTCATTCCTCGCGCTCGCGGTGCGCTGGAGCCTCTAATCAACCAGAACAGACCTTGACCGAAGATGAGAACGGCGAGGACGCTCGCACCGACTTCCCAAACGTGCTGAGCCATAAAGGCGAGGACCATTATTCAGACCTCGGACTCACCGCTAGAAGGGAAAGACTTCTGTGTAAGAACCACCAACCCCAGCCTCGGCCCCAATGCCGGCTGAAACACCCGCTGTACCACCAGCCACAACGCCGCACGAGCCTTGGCCGACGAACCCGCCTGCGTAGCCACCGAATCCAGCTTGCGCGCTACCCCCAGCCGTAGCAAACGGCCCACCGTATTCCTCCGGCGTTTGAGCGTTGCTCCCACCTACCCCCAGGTGAACATTTGCGCCCAGGCCAGGACCACGAGAAGCCCCGCCGGAAACCGCCACGCCTTCGCCATGAGGCGTATTGACGTAGCACACGTTCCCTTCCACGCTAAAGAACCCAAGACTCACCGTGCCACCCACGCAAACCTGGAAGGCCCGGCCGGTGGGATCACCAAAGTTCAGCGGGTTGTCGCCCGCGTAAGTGTAGGGCGCCCGCGTGAGCCACACGAGCGGGTCGACGCTGAGGAACTGAGCGGTCTTCGGGTCGTACTCACGCGCCCGCAGATAGATCAGCCCCGTGTCGGAGCTGGTGTACTGGCCGTCGTACCCGAGCGGCGTCGTCGCCGTCCCGGTCGAGCCCGTCAGTTCGCCATACGGGCCGTAGGTGAAGGTCGCTTCCGTTTTGCCTGTGGACCCCGTGAGCAACCGTGTGGAGCCAGCCTGGTCGTGATGGAGGTAGGTGACGGTGCTGGTGGTGTTGTTGATTTGCTCGATTGGGAAGTCTCCAGGACCATAAATGTAGCTGTTGGTGCCGTCGCTGAGGAGCAGCGGGAGTTCTTCGCTCATGTCCCATGCATCGTAGCTCGTTGAGCCCGAGATTGTCTGCGAGATGCGCAGCCCTTCGCCGTTGTATTCGTAGGTGTCTTTGATTTCGGGAGTTTCGCCTTCTTTGGGTCGTTCGACGGAGGTCAGCTCGCCGACTTGGTCGTATCCGTACGTGGTGGCGGGTTCAGCCGATGGTTTTGTTTTGGTGCGGTCGCCGAGTTCGTCGTAGGCGTAGGTTGCGCTGGTGCCTTTTTCGAGCTCGTCGCCTTCGTTGTAAGTGTTTTCGGTTGAGCCTTCTTTGGTGGGGTTGTTGGCGGCGTCGTATTTGTATTCGGTGCTGCCGGATTTTGTAAGCCGGTTGTTTTCATCGTAGGTGTCTTCGGTGATTTCGGCGCCGGGTAGTCCTTTGGTGGTGGTTTTTTTGACTTGTCCGTCACCGTCGCGAGTGTACATGAGCGACGCGAGCGTTTCGGTGCTTTTGACCATTTTGACTTCGCTCATGCGATCGGCATTGTTGTAAGTGTATTTGTCTTCGTCTTTAGTTTCGCTCGGAAACGCCGTTGTGATGAGGTCCGAGTTCCCGTTGTAGGTAAATTTGGTTGTGTGTTCCAACCAATCAGTGATCTTTTCCAGACGACCATCTTTGTCGAATGTGCGTGTGACGGCTTTGCCGCTGGGGTAGGTGATCTTCGTCTGGTCGTTGGCAAGGTTATATTCAGATTTAGCTACTTCTTTATGACCGTTTTCGCTTTCGGTCATTCGATCGAGCTGGTCATAGGTGTAGGTTGTCGTGCCCGTCCCGTCGGTTATCTTTGTGCGCTCGCCGTCTTTGTTGTATTCGCATTTGATCGTGGCTGGCGCGCCACTCGAATAATTGATTTCAGTGAGACGGTTGGCTGGATCGTAGGCGTAGGTCGTGGTCCGTTTCGCGGGGTCGATGAGTTTGACAAGGTTGCCTGCCGCATCGTATTCCTTGATGGTTTTCTTTCCGAGCGGGTTGACGACTTCTTCGACCTCCTCCAAGGCATTACGCACATATTTAGTAACATGTTTGTTGCCATCAGACTGGCTCTGGACCTGTCCCATCGAGTCGTATTCCGTTTCGGTGACCGCTTTGTTGGGTTCTTCGGTCTTCCTCAACTCGTTATCGGCATCGTATGTATATTTTGTGGTATGCGAGTTGCCGTCAGTCGTCGTTGCGATGTCTCCATCACCGTCATATGCGTATTTGATTGTGTGTCCAAGAGGATCGGTGATCTTCACCGGGCGACCCTGTGCATCCCGTTCGGTTTTGGTCGTGAATTCACTCGCTTTCGCGCCTGAGACATTTCCTCGAGGGCTGACTTCTGCAATCTCTTGTGAGTCTTCGTTATATTCCCAAGTGCGCTTGTTCCCTATCGGGTCGATTTCTGCGGTGCGGTCTCCGTAGGAGTCGTATTCATATTTCCAAGTTTGTTCCAGCGGATTGGTCATACTTTCAACATCGCCATAAGTGTTGTATTTATATGTTGTCTTCTGCGTCAGTCCTCCTGGTGCGGGGCGTTCGATCACTTCGGGGTTGCCGTGGGCTTCGCGTTTGATCGTGGTCGTCTCGCCATCTGGCGTGGTGATCGTTGCAACGTCGTGCGTGCTATCGTACGTCCATTTTGTTTCGTCGCCGTCGGCGTTCTTTTCGCTTGTGCGGTCACCAGCAGAGTCATAACCGTATTCGATCTTGTGTTTGTTAGGGTCAGTTACACCTATCAGCTCGCCGGATCCGTTATATTCGTAAGTAGTCGTAGCCGCAATCGATGTTCCCGCGGCATGCGTAACACTCGTGACAGCCCCAGCGTTATTGAACTCCTCAACCGTTTCAGAACCGTTAGGTTCGGTGATCACCGTTTCTGTACCCGAGCCCGTAGGGCTATATTTCCATTTCCGTACGAGTTCCAAGGGATCCGTCTGGGATGTGACCTGGCCACCCGAGTATTCGATTGTAGTCGTATTACCACGCCCATCCGTCTCCGACGTCATCTCATGATGAGCATTGTATTTAAACTGCCACCGGAGGCTAGATTCCCCGGGCTGGGTAACGCTCATCAAATCACCTGATTCGTAGGTATATTTGACAGTATGCCCCATCGGGTCTTTGACGCTTTCGACCTCACCTTTAGCATTATAAGAAAAGGTGAATTTCCTCCCAGATGAATCACTAACCGATTCTATCTTATTTTCAGAGTTGCGGTTTATGGTCGTTGTGTTACCATTACGATCTGTTTCGCTTACCACTCCTCCGCCGGCATTAAAAACTAGCTTCGCCTGATCCGGCAACGTATAAATGTAGGTACCTGATTCGCCGAGGACTAGGGTTGCCTGGGTCAGCGGGTCAAGAGGACTCAAAGTGCTTTCCGACGGTTTCTGGCTAAATACTACCGCACTCCCATTATCCTGATAGACGACAACACTACACACAATATAGATTTTACCTTTACATAATTTCGTGAGGTGAGTGCTGTAGGGTCCAGCCCATCCGAAGCCAAACTGTCCGTGTTCGGTCTGTCGGGCAGCTAGCCGAGAGTTATACGTACGCGTCACGTTCAACGGTAGGCCACGGCCGCCCACCGACATGTCTGTCTGTGTCACTACCTCATTGCCCGTCGCACAGTTTATCGGTTTTCCAGTGAGACACATACGCCTTTGGGGCTGTCCTGGGTTAGCTTCTCCATATTCTTCGGCTTCTATCGCTCCTTCTTCTTCAAACGTCAGCGGACGAATAACCGTAACAGCACCAACCGAAATTGACCCTCCGACAGTCGTAGCCAACCCTTCGAGAAATTTTTTGTGAGGCGGTTCAGGTTCTTCCGAGTATTCTTTTGTCGTGTAGCCAGCCATGTTGATCGTTACGAATTCAAGAGGGTAGGTCGTTCCTTTGTCGCATGGATGCGCTTTGGTCGCGACGAATCGTACCGACGACGGCGCTGTTTCGGTCGAAAACCAAGAGCGACCTTGCCCGCACGCAGACACGGAAAACCGAGCATAGGCTTCCGATCCAGCCGCGCCTGAGGACATAATACCATCAAATTCGATCGCAGAAATGATTTCTTCGCTTGGTGTCCACCGCCATTCCGCGAACCCCCCGAGAATTTCATTTTCCAATGGTTCACCTGTTTCAGGGTTTGTAGTGGTATGCTCAAAGGGAACTGAGACCGATGGCATAGTAAGCGCCAACGGTGGACCACTTTGGGAGAACATGCCGAGATCACCTTTGCATGGGCCGTGGCTGCCTTCGCCTTCGCAAAAAATGGTCGGACGACTATCCGTTTCGAAGTAAAAGTTCCACCCTTCGGTACTTTCGGTAATTGATTCCACCACTTCTGGATCAACCAGGAGCGGATAAGCCAAATCGAGATGACGATGAGCGACCGTGAGCAAGAGTTCATCCCCAACGACTACCATGTCAACCGGCACGGCAGTACCCTGGGCATCGCGCGCACTGGGTGCCGGTATACGAGCCAAAAGCACACCATTCCTCGAGACGAACGCGCCCCCCGCGACCTGCCGGAGCACCGCGCCCGCAGGCAACGTCACTCGATAGCGAAGCCGTTCAGGACTAAGGCGCGATCGCAGGACCACAGCTAGCTCTGCACCAGCAAGCTTAGGTGCGACCACCGCATCCGTATCAGGCCTAACATTCCCAAAGAAGGCATCTTGCCCGTGCATGACGCTCCCCGCCACATTGGTGCCCAGCAGCGCTACGCGCAAACCGTCGTGGCCGACCGCCACGCCACCATCAGAATCTCGTGCTATCGATACCGCCACCAGGGGGTTGGCTGGCGCGAGCCCACCGCCACTGGCCTTCAAACGGAGATCGACCGGACGCTTCTCGCCCGAAACAGATACTGCACGCAGGGGTGCAGTTGACGTCTCCACCTGCAAACCTTGCGAAGTTCTCACAAGCGCACGATATTCGCTCAAATAGCGCACAACTCGGCCGTCGCGTTCAATCGACGCAGCCGGATTCGCGCTTATACCGGCTAGCACCGAGCCAAAGTCACTTGCTAGTAGCTGCCGCGCGGGACTCGCCGCCAACCCATGAAACGCCATCCGCGACGAGACTCGCTGAGCCTTCGATTGCGGACTCTCAAGCCACCGTCGCCGCCGAGCCGCCTGAGCCGCCATTCTCCGCCGATCGCTCTGAGCGAATCCGCGTCGCTGGACCGAAAGCCTTCGCGTCCGAGTAGCACTGAAGGAGCCCGCTACCACTTTGGTGGAGTTGGCCTCTGAGCCAGCGATAGCAAGCGCCCCGACAAGCATCGCGAGCACTATCGAGACTATCGCAAGGCGCCGCGACAAGACGGCGCGAGATATCGAGCCCGTGGCGTATCGCCCCTCGACTGCGAGATGAGTGGTTCGCGTACCCTCGTCCGCCCGCATGCGACCTCCCTCATCATAGTGATTGACGACCATGCGGAACACCCTAAACATCCGAACCAGCCCAGGTCAATAGTGGTTTTAATTTCCCCCGCTATTTGCGAGATTTCTGTCATCGATGAGGCAGGTAAGGGGAATGATTCGGGCAAGGCGAAGACTAGACCAACGCAGACCCCAAGTGTGGGTAGGCTGGCCTACCCACACTTCTACTCTCGCGGCCCCCCTCGGGTGGTTGACGTGGATGATCATCGGCGCCTGGTTGGCGCCGGGAGTGATTACGACGGCCCAACCTGTGGTTAGGCGCTTGATGCGGTCGGGGTGGATCTGGAACTCGTGGCCGCGCCAGCGCGAGCCGCGGCCACTCGGACCGGCGAGCAAGAGGCCCTCCTCGGTCTGCTCGGTGCTGACCCATACGGGTTTGGTGCCGGCGATCGTCGATCCCGAACAGCAGCAGGCTCGCGGAGAAACCGAGCAGCGCCCGTGGGCGCGCAGCGCGAGCGCGAGCGGCGCGCACGCGGGTCAGACACCTCAGGACGCGCAACGGCGACCACGAGGTCGATCTGATCGTGGAGCGCCGCGACGGGCGCATCCTCGCGATCGAGGTCAAGCTGGCGGCCGTCCCCGTCGACCGCGACGTCCGCCACCTTCACTGGCTCGCTCGACAGATCGGCAGCGACCTGCTCGACGCGATGGTGATCACCACGGGACCCTACGCCTATCGCCGGCTGGACGGACGGAATCGCTGTCGTTCCGGCCGCGTTGCTCGGGCCCTGACACCATCCCGCGGTTGGCCCCCACCTCAGCCCAGCAGTTAAACGGTCGTACTCGGCCAACTGCAGCGGCCACAACGTCTACCCTGCAACCAACTCGTCACACTCCTGACACAAACGCCGCTTTCGCGACACACACACCGGACTAATGTCGCCTGTTGTGTGCACCACCTCCGACTCTCCCTCCCCGCAGTCGGCATCGAGCGGCGCGGGAGCACATGCCGACGGCGTGCGCCCGCCCGGCGACGCTGCCGCCCCGGCCGCCCCCCACCGCGAGGACACCCGCCGCGCGCTCGGCCAGCTCGGCGAGCGCCTCGCCGCCGAGCACCTCGAACGTCTCGGCTTCGCGATCGTCGCGCGCAACTCCCGCACCCGCCACGGCGAGATCGATCTGGTCGCTTTCGATGGGCACACGCTTTGTTTTGTCGAGGTCAAGACCCGCCGCGCCCACCGGCGCTGGCGACTGAGCCCAGAGGAACAGCCGCTGGCCTGGCTGCGCACCAGCCAGCGCGCACGCCTGCGTCGTCTCGCCTCCGCGTGGCTGTACAGCGAGTCCCGCGACCGCCCCACCGCCCACACGATCCGTTTCGACGCCGTCGGCGTGATCGTCGACGAGGCCGACCGGCTGGCGTGCCTCGACCACGTGGAAGGAGCGTGGTAGGCCCCGATGGGCGCCGCGACATGCGTGACGGCTCCCGCTCAGGCCGCGAAGCGTTGCGTGGCGCGGGCACGTGCCCTGGCCGCCTCGATCTCGCGGTCTTTGCGCGGAGCCGTTGTCACCAGTGCGTCGAGCAGCTCGGCGGAGGCCGCCGCCACAGCGTCCACTGCGCGCTCAAACGCGACAGCGTTGGCCTGCGAAGGCTTCGCGAAACCGCTGACCTTGCGCACGTACTGCAAGGCGGCCGCACGTACCTCCTCATCGCTCGCGGGGGGCTCGAAGTTGTAGAGCGTTCTGATGTTCCTGCACATAGAGCGATCGTAGCCGCCGAGGCCACCGCGCGCGTGACGGTCGTGCCGGCCTGCCCCGCTACAGCGCCAGCTGCTGATACGCGAGCGACTGGAACGAGAGTCGATGCAGCGGCGAGACGCCGCGATCAATGATCGCCTCGCGGTGGGCGGGTGTGGAGTAGCCGACGTGCTCGGCGAAGCTCCACCCCGGGTAGAGCGTGTCGGCGTGGCACATGTAGCGGTCGCGGGCGACCTTGGCGACGATCGAGGCGGCGGCGATCGCGGCGCTGGTGGCGTCGCCGTCGACGATCGCCCGCTGCGGCCGTCCGAAGTCGGGCACCGAGAAGCCGTCCACCAAACAGGCGACCTCGCCGCGCACCCCGTCGGTGACCCCCCTCAGCGCGTCACGCAGCGCGGCGAGGTTGGTTTTGTGCAGGCCGCGTCCGTCGATGCCGCGCACACAGCGCGACACCACCGTGACCCGCGCCGCACTGCGCAGCACCAGCGGGTAGAGCTCCTCGCGCGCCTCGGCGGTGTGCTGCTTGGAGTCGTTGAGCGCCGCCAGCGCGCGCACGTCGGCGGTGGGAAGCGTGTGGTAGTCGAACAACACCGCCGCCGCCACCAGCGGTCCTGCCAGACAGCCGCGACCGGCCTCGTCGGCGCCCGCGACCAGCCGCACACCGAGGCGCCGGTCGAAGGCGAACAGCCGTCGCCCGCTGGGGCTGCGGCGCGCGCGGCGGCGGTCTCTAGAGCGTCCCGATCCGGTCGGGGGGCCAGTAGGTGAAGAAGGCCCCCCCGATGATCCACGATGTGGGTACGGGTCCCCAGAACCTGCTGTCGTCGGATTCGCCACGGTTGTCTCCCATCATGAACCAATGGCCGGCCGGAATCTTGATGGGGGTGAGGAAGTCGCACTCGCGCACCCCCCCGCATTCTTTGATGTAGGGGTCGTGCTCGCGCTTGCCGTTGACGATCGCGTGGCCTTCCTTGACGTAGATCGTGTCTCCCGGCCCGGCTACCACGCGCTTGATGAAGTTTTCGCTGGACTCTTGGGGGTTGGTCTGGTCGCAGGGGGCGCCGCCCGGGCTGACTTCGTAGTGGGTGGGGCCGCAGCGCTGTTCTTTGGCGCCCACCGGGGGATGGAACACCACGACCTCGCCCACGTGCGGCCCGTTGATGGTCATGCCGAGGCGGTTGACCAGCACCCGCTGGCCGATCGCCAGCGTGGGCTCCATCGAGCCGGAGGGGATCTTGTAGGGCTTGACCAGGAAGCGTTGGATGCCGAGCGCCAGCAGCACCGCGATGACGATGATCGCCACCAGCTCAAACAGCGAGCCGGCGGTCGATTTGGCCTTCTTGGCGCCTTTGCCGGAGTTGTTGGAGGTTATGGGGCCGCCGGGCGTGCCCGGGCTCGCCAGGCCCGACCCGCCTGCTCCCCGCTTGGTGGAGCGGACGCTCATACGGCCCTCTCAGCGACGATGCTCACGCCGGGCCTCGGTGCCGGCGCTCACGCCGGAGCGTCGCCGGCGGACTGCTCGCCGGCCTCGGGGGAATCGGGCTCGTCGGCTACGGCCGACGGTGTGTCCGACGCCCCCGCCTGCTGCTTCGCATCGGCGGTCGGTGCGTCGGACTCCCCCCCGGGCACCTCTCCTGCCGCCGGCCCATCCACGGCTGACGGCTGCTCCTCGATCGCACTCTCCGGCTGGTGCAGAAGCCCCGGCTCGACAATCTCCTCGGGACCGGTGTACCGACGCTCGCGCACGCGCGCCCGCTTGCCCACGCGGTCGCGCAGGTAGTAGAGCTTCGCGCGCCGCACATCGCCGCGCGCTGCCAGCTCGATCCGCTCGATCTTGGGCGAGTGCAGCGGAAACATGCGCTCCACGCCAACGCCAAACGACTGCTTGCGGACCGTGAACGTCTCCCGTACGCCGTGCCCCTGGCGCTTGATGACGACCCCCTCGAACACCTGGATGCGCCGACGGGTGCCCTCGATCACCTGGAAGTGCACCTTCACGCGGTCGCCGGGCGCGAAGTCGGGTACGCGCCGCAACTGGGCACGTTCGAGGTTGTCGATTACGGTGCTCATGGCAATTTGGAGGGTGCAGGTGCGCGCAGCCGACTGCGTGGCCGGCGCGGTGAGCAATGGTAGCGGACGGGCGCCTGCGCGCGCTCCGCTCAGCCCCGTTCGTGGCTGCGCTCCAGCCGCCACTGCGCGATGCGCTGGTGATGACCGGACAGCAGCACCTCGGGCACCTGCCAGCCGCGGTGGTCGGCGGGACGCGTGTAGTGGGGATACTCGGGGTGGCCTTCCAGCGCCTCGCTGAACGACTCCTCGACGGCCGAGTGGGCGTCGCCGAGAGCGCCGGGCAGCTTGCGCAGCACCGCGTCGCACACCACCATCGCGGCCGGCTCCCCGCCGGAGAGCACGTAGCGTCCGATCGACAGCTCCTCGGTGGCGAAGTGCTCGACGATGCGCTGGTCGAAGCCCTCGTAGCGGCCGCACAGCAGCGTCAGCGACTCCTCCGCGGCCAGCTCGCTGACGTAGGCGTCGTCCAGCAGCCGCCCGCCGGGCGTCAGCGCGATCACCCGCCGGCGCTCGCGCAACTCCACCGGATCGACGCCGTAGCGGGCGCGCAGCGCCGCCTCCATGACGTCCACACGCAACACCATCCCGGCGCCGCCGCCGAACGGCGTGTCGTCGACCTGGCCGGCGCCGAGCGGCGTGTGGGCGCGAATGTCGACGCACTCCAACCGGCTGCCGGCGGCGAGCACGTTGTGGACGTGGCGCTGAGTCGCAAACCACTCAAACCACTCGGGGAACAACGTGAAGACATCGATCTCCACTCAGCGACCCTCCCCTGGGAATTCAAGGTTCACGTCGATCTCCACTCAGCGACCCTCCCCCAGGAATTCGAGGCTCACGTCGATCACGCGTGCGGCGACGTCCACATTGCGAATGGCGTCTCTGACCATCGGCACCAGCAGCTCGCCTCCGTGCTCGCGCCGTACCTGGAGCACCTCGCAGGAGGGCAGCGCCAGCAGCGCGCTGACGGTGCCGATCGGGCGCGCGCCGTCGCGCACGGCGCAGCCCTCCAGCTGGTGCGCCCACCACTCCCCCTCGCCGAGCGCGGGCGCCTCGGCGCGCGCCACCGTCAGCGGCTCGCCGCGCAGCGCCTCCGCGGCGGTGCGATCGCCGACACCTTCCAACCGCACGATCGGGCGCTGGTGGACGCCGGCGCGACGGACGATCGTGCGCACGACCCCTGCCACCGTCACCTCACCGCCCTCCGTCAGCAGTGGCGGGTTGGGGTCGGTGACGTAGAAGCTGCCGTCCAGGCCGTGCGCGCGGCCTACCCGGCCGGCCTGCAGCGACGCGGATCGGCGGCGCACCGCCGCCTCCTCACCATGAGGCACGGCGCTGCTGTCAGTCGACGATGTCGATGACGACACGGCGCTTGTCCTCCGCCGCCGCGGCCTTCACCACGGTGCGCAGCGCCTGCGCGGTGCGGCCGCCTTTGCCGATCACCTTGCCGTAGTCGTCGCGCGCCACCGCCAGCTCCAGCACGATTGTGCCGTCGTCCTCGTCGAAGCGCTCCACCGACACCTCCTCAGGCTGGTCGACCAGCCCCTGGACGATGTAGGTGAGCAGCTCCCTGACGTGTTGCACCGGCACCGAACGACCCGCGTGTCAGTTGCCGATTCCCTGCGTGCGCAGCAGCTTGCGGACGGTGTCCGACGGCTGCGCGCCGCGCGCCAGCCAGTTGCGGGCGCGCTCCTCGTTGATCGTGATCGTGGAGGGGTTGGTTTGGGGGTTGTAGTGGCCGATCGTCTCGATCACGCGCCCGTCGCGGGGAGAGCGCTGGTCAGCGACGACAACTCGCCAGATCGGGTCCTTTCTGCCGCCCACTCGCGTGAGCCTGAGCCTTACCGCCACGTGATGACGCCTCTCATAGTTGTTTTGCAATCGAATCTCCGCAAAGCGAATGTTGAAGCTTAGCCCAAGGCGCCGCCAGGCCGGGCGTGCGCCCGCCGCGGGCTCACCGCGCCTGGCGCATGAGCGCGCCGATGTCGGGCATTTTGCCGCGGCCCACCTGGCGCATCACCTTGCGCATCTGCCCGAACTGCTTCACCAGCTGGCTGACCTGCTGCACGCTGGTGCCCGAGCCGCGCGCGATCCGCAGCCGGCGCGAGCCCTTGATCAGCTCGGGGCGGCGGCGCTCTTCGGGGGTCATGGCGAGGATGATCGCCTGCAGTCGGTCCAGCTCGCGTTCGTCCATTTTGAGGTTGCGCAGCTGCTGGCCGCCGAGGCCGGGGATCATCCCCAGCACGTTCGACAGCGGCCCCATCCGCCGCAGCGCCTTCAGCTGATCGAGGAAGTCGTCGAGGCCGAACTCGTTGCGGCGCAGCTTGCGCTGCAGCTCGATCGCCTCGCTTTCGTCGAACTGGCGCTCGGCGTGCTCGATCAGGCTGAGCACGTCGCCCATCCCGAGAATCCGCTGCGCCATACGGTCGGGGTGGAAGCGCTCGAACTGCTCGATGCGCTCGCCGGTGGAGGCGAACAGGATCGGCTGTCCGGTGACCGCCTTCACCGACAGGGCGGCGCCGCCGCGGGCGTCGCCGTCGAGCTTGCTCATCACCACGCCGTCGAAGTCGACCGCGGCGGCGAACTGCTCGGCGACATTGACGGCGTCCTGACCGGTCATGGCGTCCACCACCAGCAGGGTGTCGTCGGGGGCGACGGCGGCGTGGATGCGCACCAGCTCCTGCATCAGCTGCTCGTCCACGTGCAGCCGCCCGGCGGTATCGACGATCAGCACGTCCTTGCCCTCTTCGCGTGCGCGCCGCAGCGCCCAGGCGGCGATCTCCACCGGGTCGGGCTCGGTGCCCCGCTCATATACGGTGGCGCCGGCGCGCGTGCCCATCTTCACGAGCTGCTCCACGGCCGCCGGGCGGTAGGTGTCGCAGGCGGCGAGCGCCACCGCTGAGTTGTGGTGCTCGTGCAGGTGGCGCGCCAGCTTGGCGGCGGCGGTGGTCTTGCCCGAGCCCTGCAACCCCGCAAGCAGGATCACGGTGGGCGGGCTGGAGGCGAAGCGCAGCTCGGCCGATTCGCCGCCCATCAGCTCGGTGAGCTGTTCGGCGACGATCTTCACCACCTGCTGGCCGGGGTTGAGGCTGCCGACGATCTCCGCGCCCATGCAGCGCTCCTTCACCTCCGCCGTGAACTGGCGCACCACCTTGAAATTGACGTCGGCCTCCAGCAGCGCCAAGCGGATCTCCCGCAGCGCGCGGTCGATGTCCTGCTCGGTGAGCGTGCCCCGCTGGCGGACCTCCGAGAGCGTGGCTTGCAGCTTTTCGGCGAGCGAGTCGAACATGGTCAGCGCATTCTCGCAGCAGCGCGCCGCCGTTCACGGCGGCCGAATCGCGATTGCGTCGGCGAGCGCTGGAGGGCGCTCAGTCCTTCTCGCTCCCAGAGCCCTCCTGGGCTCGACGCGCCAGCGCCTCGCCGATGCCCCCGAACGCTTGGGCGAACTCGGATGGCACGACGAACACCTTGTTGGCGTCCCCTTCGGCCAGCTGGGGGAGCATCTGCAGGTATTCGTAGCTGAGCAGGTCGCGGGTGGGACGGCCCTCGTGGATCGCTTTGAAGACCGTGTCGATCGCCTTCGCTTCGCCCTCCGCGCGCAGGATCGCAGCCTGGCGGGCACCCTCCGCGGTGAGCACCGCCGCCTGCTGCTCGCCCTCCGCCGTGAGGATCTGCGCCTGCTTCTCGCCTTCGGCGGTGAGGATCGCCGCGCGGCGATCACGCTCGGCGCGCATCTGCTTCTCCATTGCCGAGCGGATGTCCGCGGGCGGGTCGACCGACTTGATCTCCACGCGGTTGATGCGGATGCCCCACTTGCCGGTGGCCTCGTCCAGCACCGTGCGCAGCTCGGTGTTGACGTTCTCGCGGGCGGTGAGGGTCGCCTCGAGCGTGAGCCCGCCGATCACGTTGCGCAGCGTGGTGACCGTCAGCTGCTCGATCGCCTGCAGCGGGTTGGCGACTTCATAGGTCGCCGAGCGGGGATCGGTGATCGTGAAGTACAGGACCGTCTCGATCGCCACGACCACGTTGTCCTCGGAGATCACGGACTGGGGAGCGAAGTTGACCACCTGCTCGCGGAGATCCACCAGCGGCTTCACGCGATCCACGAACGGCGTGACGATCGCAAGGCCCGGCTCCAGCGTACGGCTGTAGCGGCCGAGGCGCTCGACCACGCCGGCGCGCGCCTGGGGGATCACGCGGATCGTGCGCGCCGCCATCACCAGCGCGAACAGCACCACCACGACGACGACTATCAGAGCGACCATCGGCAATTTTCCTTTCTTGACTCCATCCAATCAGCCTATCTTCCTCGCTGTACGCGACTGAGGCGGTTGTGGGTCGAGGGATGCAAGGACGCAGACCGAAGCAGGGGGACACGCGCCTGCGGCGCTGGCCGACTCGGGGATGCGAGCGGAGCGAGTGTCCCCCGAATCGGTTCCCTTTTCGGCCAGCGAAGCGCCCACGCCCGCCTCAGTGCATCACCAGCGCGGTGGCGCCGCGTATCTCGACCACCTGCACGTGCTCGCCCACCGGGATCACCTCGTCGTCTTGGTAGCTGCGCGCGGTCCACACCTCGCCGCCGATCCTTACACAGCCGACGCCCTCGTCGTTGGCGATCCGCTCCAGCACGAGCGCGTCGCGCCCCACCAGCGCCGCCGCGCCGGTACGGATCCGCGGCGGCAGCTCGCGGTGGCGCTGGGCCAGCGGGCGCAGCGTGAGCAGCACCAGCAGCGACATCGCCAGGAACACGATCGCCGCTACCGGCAGGCCGACACCAACGAGGCTGACGAGCGCCGCCACCAGCGCGCCGATCGCGAACGGGGCGAGGAAGAACCCGCCGGTGTGCATCTCGCCCGCACCCAGCACGCAGGCTGCCACGACCCACACGATCCAAGCGTCCATGAGTCCGATTATCGCACCGCGCCAGGCCGCGGCCCGTGCACTACTGCGCAATCAGCGCGCGCGCGAACTCCTCGGGGTCGAACGGCCGCAGATCCTCCAGCGACTCGCCGACGCCGATCAGCTTCACCGGGATCGACAGCTCGCGCGCGATCGCAACCGCGATGCCGCCGCGGGCGGTGCCGTCGAGCTTGGTGAGCACGATGCCGTCGACGTCGACCGTTTCGGCGAAGATGCGCGCTTGGCGCAGCCCGTTTTGCCCGGTGGTGGCATCCACCGTGAGCAGCGTCTCGTGCGGCGCCCCCTCCAGCTGGCGGGCAATCACGCGGCGCACCTTGGTGAGCTCGCCCATCAGGTCGTCCTGCGTGTGCAGACGCCCGGCGGTGTCGACGATCACCACGTCCAGCCCCTCGCTGCGCGCCCGCGCGAGCGCCTCGAACGCGACGGCGCCGGGGTCGGAGCCTTCCGCGCCTGTGACGGTCTCGCAGCCGGCGCGCTGCGCCCACCCCTGAAGCTGCTCGGTGGCGGCGGCGCGGAATGTGTCGGCGGCGGCCAGCAGCACGGTGCGCTGCTGCTCCTCGCGCAAATGCCACGCGAGCTTGCCGATCGTGGTGGTCTTGCCGGTGCCGTTGACCCCCACCATCAGGATGACGGTGGGTTGCGCGCGGATGTCGATGCGCCCCTCCCCCACGCGCGCGGTGTCTGCCAGCAGCGCGATCAGCCGCTCCGACAGCGCCTCCCCGCCGCTGAGCCCGCCCTCCAGCGCCTCTCCTTCGAGCGTCTGCACGACGGCTGCGGTGGCGGGAGCGCCGACGTCGGCCATGATCAGCGCCTCCTCCAGCCGTTCCCAGGTGTGCTCGTCGAGCTCCTGGAAGAGCGTCGCCTGGATCTCGCTGCCGAGCGCCTGGCGGGTCTTGGAGAGGCTCTCGCGCAGGCGGCGGAAGATGCCACGGCGCGCGCCACCCTCGCCGGCGCCGCCGTCGGCGCTGTGCTCGCCGGTGATGAAGAGGTCGCTCCAGTCGCGCGGCACGGGGCGCGGGACGATAGCAACGGCAGCGAGCGCCCAGCCGGCGTCTATGCCACTTCGGCCAGGTCGGCGGCGACCGGCGGCGACTCCACCGCCACGGCCGGTGCCTCCACTGCTGCCGGCACCTCCGCCGCGGGGGGCAGCCGCCGCGAGAGCACCTTGGACACGCCGTTGCCGGCCATCGACACGCCGTAAAGCCAGTCGGCGGCCTCCATGGTGCGCTTTTGGTGGGTGATGACGATGAACTGGGCGCGGCCGGCGTAGCGGCGCAGCAGCGAGAGGAAGCGTTCGAGGTTGAGGTCGTCGAGCGCGGCCTCGACCTCGTCGAGGATGTAGAAGGGGCAGGGGCGAGCGAGGAACACGGAGAACAGGAAGGCGAGCGCGGTCATCGACTTCTCGCCGCCCGACAGCAGCGAGAGGCGCTTGGCGGACTTGCCGGCGGGGGTGATCTCGATCTCGACGCCAAGCAGCTCCTCGTCGGGGTCGCCACCATCCTCAGAGGCGTCGCCGCCGTGCGCCCCCTCCTCCAGCTCGGCGGCGTTTTCGTCGGCGCCGCCGGCCGCGGGTTGGCCGTCCTGCGCCTCCTCGTCGCCGGGGCCGCCGAGCGTTTGCCCGCCTAGCACCGGCCGCGGCGCGAGCGCGTCTTTCACCAGCCGCAACTGGCCGCCGCCGCCTGGGAAGAGATCGCGCGCCAGCTCCTCGAAGTTGCGCGCGGCCGCCTCGAAGGTGGCGCGGAAGGTGTCGTGGATTTGGCGGTCGGTGTCGCGGATCAGCGTGCGCAGCTCGCGCAACGCCGTCTCCAGGTCGCCGCGGCGGGTCTCCAGCTCCTCGACGTGGGCGAGCGCCTCGGCGTACTCCTCTTTGGCGAGCGGGTTGACGGGGCCGAGCTGCTCGCGCCGGCGACGCAACCGCTCGACGCGCGCGGTGAGCGCCGCCACCTCCTGCTCCTCGAGCGGCTCGACGTTTTCGTCCAGCTGCTCCATGGGGGCCACGAGCTCGATCTCGGCTTCGGCGTCGGCGACCTCCTCCGTAACCTCGCCCCCCTCCGCGTCTTCTGCCGCATCCGCGGACTCGCCATCGCCGGCGGTGGGCGGCGAGAGCTGCTGGCGCACCGTGCGCAGCTCCAGCGCCGCCTCCTCGGCGTGGTCGCGCAGGCGCTGCGCGGCGACCTCGGCGGCGGTGACCGCCTCGCCGTGGGTGCGCAGGCGCGTCTGGATGTCGGCCTCACGGGCGGCGCAGTCGCGCAGCTCGGTGGCCATCTGCTCGCCGGCGGCGCGGTGGCTGTCGAGCTCGGTTTGCAACTCGGCGGCACGCGCCGCGATGGCCTCCCCGGCGGTGGCGAGCGCCGCGGCGAGCCGCTCGGCGAGCGGCGCCAGCGCGCTGTCGGCGGCGTGTTGGGCGCGCAGGCGCTCCAGCCGCTGAAGGCGCTCGGCGTGTTCGCGGGCGAGGCGCTCGGCGGCGCGCCGTTCGGCCGCCAGCTCGCCCTCCAGCTGGGCGCGGCGCACGGCCAGCGGCCCCTGCTCGGGGGCGGCGCGGCGCTGCTGGACCAACCAGTCGGCGTGGCGTTGCTGCTCAAGCGCGTGGGCGTGGTCGCGCGCCGTCTCGCGCAGCGCGCCGTCGGCCTCTTCACGCGCGCGATCGGCCTCCTGCGCGCGCTCCTGCGCATGCTGGGCGGCGGCACGCGCGGCGTGCTCGTCGGCTGCCGCGCGCTCGACGGCGGCGATCAGCTGCTGGCGCTCGTTGCGGCGTGCCAGCACCCGCTCGGAGCCGCCCTCGGCGATCTGGCGCACCTCGCCGGTGGCGGCAAACCAGACACGCCCGCCGGGCGTGACGGCGACACCGGCGAAGTCAGGGGGTAGCTGCTCCAGGCGCTCCAGCACCCAGGCGTCGGCGAGCAGCCGCGAGGCGAGCGCCAGCACCTCCGGCGGGCCGTCCACGAGCTCCAGCAGCGGCCTTGCGCCTGGTGTGGGAGGGGAGGAGGAGGGGGAGGGGGCTGCATGGCCGGTGGACACTGCATCCCCAAACGGCGCGGGCTTGGCGAGCAGGGCGGTGGCGCCGTCGGGGCCGGACTGGTCGAGCAGTGCGGCGGCGTGCGCGAGGTCGGGCACGAGCACGGCGTCAAGACGCGCCCCCAGCGCGGCGGCGAGCGCCAGCTCGTAGCCGGGCTGCACCCGCAGCGCCTCGCTGAGCGCCAGCGGAGTGTCGCCGTCCACGCCACCGACGCTGGTGGGCGTCGCAAAAGAAGCACCGCCAACACCCGCCGCCGCCTTGCGCAGGGCGCCCGCCAGCGGCGCGGAGTGGTGGCGCAGGAACTGGTTGACGGCCGCCAGCTCCGAGCCGACGCGCGCGGCCTCGCGGCGGGCGGTTTCGACGGCGCGCTCGCGCTCGCGCAGCGCCTCGCGGGCCTGCTCGGCCTGCTCGTCGGCCTCCCCCCGGGCATCGCGCGCGTCGGCGAGCGCGGCGTCGAGCTCGGCGACCTCGGCGGCGGCCTGCTCGCGTTGAACCTCCAGCTCGGCGAGCTCCTCCTGGAGCTGCTGCTCGCGCTGGCTGTCGAGCTCCACCAACCGCCGCTCCAGCTCCTCGATCCGCTGCGCGCCCTCCAGGGTGTGCCGGTCGCCCTCGCCATCGGCCGAGCTGGCTTGGAGCGCTTCCAGTTCGCGCTCGCCGCGCGCGATCCGCTGGCCCAGCGCGGCGGTGGTGGCGGCGGCCTGCTCGTGGCGCAGCTGCAGCCGCTCGGTGGCGGCACCGGCGTGGAGCGCACGGCGGGAGAGCTGGTCGTGGCGCTCGGAGCGCTCGGCGAGCGCCCGCTCGGCCAGGGTGCGCCGCTCGACGACCTCCTGCAGCCCCGCTTCGATGTCGGCGCGCGCGGCACGTGCGGTTTGCGCCCGCTCCTCCGCGTCGGCCAGCTCCAGGCGCCGCGCCCGCAACGCCTCGCGGGCCAGCGCGAGACGCGCTTCGAGCGTCTGCTGTTCCAAACGCGCGTGCAGCTCGGCGGCCTCGGCCTGGCGCTTGAGCGGACGCAGGCGCGAGCGCGCCTCACGCTCCACGTCGAGCACGCGATCGAGGTTGTCTTGCGTGCGCTCCAGCTTCAGCTGCGCGCGGCGGCGGCGCTTGCGGTGCTTGCCGAGGCCGGCGGCCTCCTCGATCAACAGGCGCCGGTCGCGCGGCTTGGAGGTGACGATCGACTCGACGCGGCCTTGGGAGATGACCGAGTGGGTCTCCTTGCCGAGGCCCGTGTCGGAGAGCACCTCGATCACGTCCACCAGCCGGCAGCGGGCGCCGTTGAGACGGTATTCGCCCTCGCCGGAGCGGTGCAGCCGCCGTAGGATCGAGATCTCGCTGAGCGGCAGCGCGACGGTGGCGTCGGAGTTGTCGAGCACGATCTCCACCTCGGCGGCGCTGCGCGCCTGCACGCCGCGGCCGCCGCCGAAGATCACGTCCTGCATCGACTGGCCGCGCACCGCCAGCGGCGACTGCTCGCCCATGGCCCACAGCACGGCGTCGGTGATGTTGGACTTGCCGGAGCCGTTGGGCCCCACCACCACCGATACGCCGGGGCCGAAGTCGAGGCGGGTGCGGTCGGGGAAGGACTTGAAGCCCTTGAGGGTGAGCGACTTCAGATGCATCGGGCGACCACCACTACGCCTGCAACCGCTCCACCGCCTCGCGCGCCGCCTGCTGCTCGGCGTGCTTCTTGCTGCGCCCGCTGCCACTGCCCAGCGAGCGATTGGCGACCGAGACGGCCACCTCGAAGGTGCGTTCGTGCGGCGGGCCGTGCTCGGCGGTCACCTCGTAGGTGACGGTCTCCCCGCGCTGCGCCAGCAGCTCCTGGAGCGTGGACTTGAAGTCGACGGGGTTCTCCAGCGCCTGCTCGATCTCGGGGCCAAACGCCTCCACCACGGCCTCGGCGGTGCGCTCGTAGCCGAATTGCAGGTAGCACGCGCCGATCACCGCCTCGATCACCGAAGCCAGCACGCGCTCGGTGGCGCCGAGCTGTATGGCGCTCTCCTGCACGCCCTCCGGCGCCGCCGCGCGCAGCCGCGCCGGCACCGCCAAGCGTTCGGCGACCTCCCGGCAGGAGGGGCCGGATACCGCCTGCGCGCGGATCTTCGTCAAGCGGCCGGCGCCGAACCGCTCGGCCTCCAGGCGCGGGTAGAGGTGGGTGGTGACCGCCAGCCCCAGCACGCTGTCGCCGAGGAACGCCAGCCGCGCATAGGAGTCGCTGCGCCGCTCGCTCCAGGAGGCGTGCGTGAACACCTGTCGCTGCAGCTCCTCGGGAAGCTCGTCCAAGAGCGCGTTCAGCAGCTTCATCCGCGCGCATCAAACCTCGGCGCCGCGAGCCTGGTGGGCGAGCACGAAGTCGACCGCCTGCCCGACCGTCTTGATCTCGACGGCCTGCTCGTCGGAGATCTGCACGCCGCAGGTGTCCTCAAGCTCCTGCACGAGCGTGTAGAGGTCGAGCGAGTCGGCCTCCAGATCCTCCTTGAAGCGGCTCTCCTCGCCGATCTCATCGGGATCGATGTCGAGCTCGTCGGCGAGGTGGTCGCGGATCAGCTCGTATACCTGCTCGCGGGTCACCTCGGGGAGGCTAGCGCCCCGCGCGGATGACGGCGTCGGCGCCCTCCCCGGGCGGGTCTCCGGGGTCAAAGGCCGGCCGGCACCGCCGCCCGCTCATCGCGTACCGCGCAGCGCCCCCGCCCGCTCCAGCGCCGCGTGGGTGCGCCCCACGAGGTCGTCTTGCGCGCCGCGCGCGGCGCGCAAAATCGCCTGCGAAAAGCCGTGACGGGTGAAACTGCCATGCGGCACCACGCCCAGCCGGCGCAGCCCCAGCAGGTACGCGCCGCCCTGCCCCTCCGGGTCGATTTCGTCGCGGAAGGAGCGCAGCGCCGGGCGCAGCAGCGCGCCACCGAGCTTGGCGCGCGGCGAGGACAGCGCGGCGTCGCGGATCGCGCGCAGCATCGTTTGCGACACGCCCTCCACCACCTTCAGCGCCACGTTGCCGGTGAAGCCGTCGGTGACGACCACGTCGGCCGCGCCGCTGGTGAGGTCGCCGCCCTCCACGTTGCCCACCAGCTCGAACGGCGCGCCGCCGGCGGATGCGGCTGCCGCCGCCAGCCGCCCGGCCAGCTGCGCGCCGGCGGCCACCACCAGCGGGCTGCCGCGCGAGGACTCCTCGCCGTTGGACAGCAGCCCCACGCGCGGGCGCTCCAAGCCCAGCACCACCTGTGCCAGCGCGGCGCCCATGAAGGCGAACTGCACGAGGTGCTCCTCGCGCGATTGCGCGTTGGCGCCCACGTCCAGCAGCGTCACCGGATGACCGGGCACCGGCAGCGCCAGCGCCAGCGCCGGGCGGTGGATACCGCGAGCGCGCTTGACGTTGAACAGGCCGGCGGCCAGCGCCGCGCCGGTGCCGCCGGCGCACACCAGCGCCTGCGCGCGGCCGTCGGCCACGGCGCGGGCAGCCTGCACGATCGAGGCGTCCGGGTGGGCACGCGCGGCGCGCGCGGGATCGGGGCTCTTGGCGATCGACAGCGGCGCGTCCACCAGCTCGATCCCGCCGCCCGGCAGCTGCCCCGAGCCCCCCTCGCCCAGCTCCCACGTCGACGCCAGCGCGGGCCCGAGCTCCGAGCGCGGACCGAACAGCAGCACGCGCGCACCCTGGTGCGCAGCGAGCGCAGCGCCCGCAGCCACCTCCCCCGGTCCGAGATCGGCGCCGTTGGCGTCGACCGCGACGACCGGCGGCTCAGTGCTCGTGGTCGTGCTCCTCGTGATGCTCGCCCGGCGTCACCACTTCACGGCCGGCGTAGGTGCCGCACACGGGGCACACCCGGTGGGGACGGCGCGGGGCGTGACAGCGCGGACACGACTGCAGCGCGGGCGCGTCGATGCGGTGCTGCGCACGGCGCTTGGCGGTGCGGCTGTGCGATTGCTTCTGCTTGGGGACGGCCATCGGAGCCGACAGGGTATCAAGACCCCGGATCCGTCCGCCCGCCCGCTCGACCCGGGGCTGGACCGCTGCAACGCGGGGCTCCACGCGGCGGGTGGGCAACCGCCTACTCCAGCTTCAGCTCCCGCAGCTTCGCCCAGCGCGGGTCGGGCGCGCGCTCGTGGTGGTGGTCGGGGTCGGCCTCGTTGAGATCCACCGCGCACACCGGGCACAAGCCGGCGCACTCGGGGCGGCACAGCACCTGCGTGGGGGCGCTCAGCGCGAACGCGTCGCGCGCCCAGGCGGTCAGATCCAGCGTGCCGTCGTCGATGTACGGGCTGGTGAGCTCCTCACCGCCGCCCGGTCGATCGACCTCGCGCGAGTCCACCTCGACCGCCGGCACGGCCGCCGCCAAACAGCGCATGCACGGCCCCGCCAGCGCCGCCGCGAAGCGCAGCCGCAGCGCATATCCGTGGCCGACCATCCGCGAAACGTCGAGCGTCACCGGGGGGCGAGCGGGCTCGGCTGCGTAGGTCTCGCCGCCCAGCGCCAGCGGCTCGATCTGCACCCCCAGCTCCAATCGGCGCCCCTCGCCGGCGCTGAGATGAAGGCTGTCGAGGTCGAACTTGTCGGTGAGGGCGGGCACACCCCCAGGCTAACGCGGCAAGGCGCCTGCCCCTCCGGCCGTGGTCAGTCGCCCCGGAGCGGGCTGGCACGCTCGGGCGTCATGTCCGGATCGGATGCCGGCTCGGCGGTCGTGCTCTGCTCGATCAGCCGCTCGCGCAGGCGGCTCCCGGCGCCCGCCGCCACCGCCCGCGTGGCGCGCGCGTCGCTCAGCTCGACTCCTCGACCGGCGGCGAGGTCGAGCAGCCCCTGGCGCTCGTCGTCTTCGCGGGCGAAACGCAGGAACAGCCAGCCGATCAGCACAATCGTGAGAAACATCTGCTCGATCATCATCGCCGCGCCCGCCAGGTTCTGGTCGGAAAGCGGATTCAGCCCGCGAGCGGCGTCGGTGGTCTTGTAGACCGGGTAGACGATCGTTTGTGCCCAGATCAACGCGTTGCCGAGCACCGCGCCGACCAGCCGGATGCCCACCACATAGCCGACCGGCGCCCAGCCACGAAACCACGCCGGCTTCGGCAGCGGGCCGAGCACCGCCAACCACAGCAGCAACCCAAACCACAGCAAACAGGCGTGCTCCAGCGCGTGCACGAGATCGTGGCGGATCGCCAGCTGATACAGCAGCGGGATGTGCCACACGTACAGGTCCACCCCCCACAGCACAAACGCCGGGATCGGGCTCGCCAGCCGCCGCAGCGGACGTGTGAAGCGGATATGCAACAGCGGCGCGAGCACCGGTCCGGTGAGGCCCAGCACCATCAGCAGCGAGGCGAGGTCGCCGATGATGATGTGCTGGACCATGTGCGCCAGCAGCACTTCGTCGGCGAGGCTGTCGAACGGGGGCAGCTGCACGAAGCACACCGTCAGCGACCCGATCACGAACGAAGCGACCCGCCAACTCTCCACCGGCCGCCCCTCGCGCGCCAGCGTGCGAGCGCGTTTGCCAAACAGCGACAGGTAGACGGCACACGCGAACACCGGCGGCAGGAACTCGCCGAGATGCAGGCTTTCGGCGGTCCCGAGCGGCCCCGCGATCATGCCTGTGAAGGGCACGAGCACCGGCAGCGTCACCACCAGTTGCGCCAGCGCCACCGCCACCAAACCGCGGCGGCCGGGGGCTTCACGCGCATCGCCGCGCCGGCTGCCGGCGACGGCCCGCACCGCATCCAACACCTGCTCGTCGGCGCCCGGCAGCGTTTGCGCCGGGGCCAGCCGCAGTCGCCGGGTCACACGGTGCGCATCGTCCTGCCAGCGCCGACACGAAGCGCACCCTTGCAAGTGCGCATCGAGCTCCTCGCGTGAACACTCCGTCGCCTCGCCGTCCAACGAAGCGGATATCGCCTCACACGCAGAATGGCAGTCCATCTCTTGATAGTCGTAACAGCCGACCCAACGGTTCCCGGCAAAGGATCGCCACGCGACACCAGCTGCCGGGGGTCTCTGGTTAGATATCCCCGCGATGGACGAGGTTACACTCCACGCACACGCGGCGCGACTCGGCGACGAGCACGCGCTCGAAGCGCTCGTGCGAGCGGGCTATCGGGACGTGTGGCGACTGTGTGCCGCCCTGGTCGACCGGCAGTCCGCGGACGACCTCGCACAGGAGACCTTCGTGCGCGCAACGCGCGCCCTGCCGGGCTTCCGCGGACATGCGTCAGCCCGCACCTGGATGCTGGCGATCGCCCGCAACACATGTGTGGATGAGCTGCGCGCGCGCAGCCGCCGCCGCCGGCGCGAGCAGCTGCTCGCCGCCACCGTCGCATCCCAGCCCACCGCGCCCGACGCCTCGGACGAGGTGACGGTCAACGACCTTCTGTCGCTGCTCGACATCGACCGCCGCACCGCTTTCGTCCTCACCCAGATCTTCCGCCTCTCCTACGAGCAAGCCGCTCACGTCTGCGATTGCCCCGTCGGCACGATCCGCTCCCGCGTCGCGAGAGCGCGCAAAGAGCTGATCGCCGCGCTCGACGCCGGGCAGGCAGGCGGCCAAGCGCGTCAACGGGCGCCTGGCGCGCCACACTCGTCAGCCGCCAACGGCGCCTGAAGCCCGCTCTTTCACGCGCCGGCGCCCTTCCCCCGTTCCCGCCACCGCAACGGCTGCGCGCGCAGGCTGGCGCTCCACGCCAACGCCACCAGCGCGGCGCCGGCGGCGAACACCGCCCACGGGAGCATCGCCGAGCCGCCGGTGGTGGCGGCGGCGGGCACCGAAACGGCGCGGCCGAGCGTCAGCGGATGGCCGGCGGCAGCCGCCAGGCGCCGGATGGCCCTCAGCGCGCCGGCGCCCAGCCCAGCATCGGAGCCGGGGGCGCGCAGGTCGTTGAGCGCGGCCCGTTCGGCCTCGCTGGGGCCACTCGACCCGGCGCCGATGGAACCACTGCCGGGGCCACTCGACCCGGCGCCGATGGAACCACGGCCAGGGCCACTCGACCCGGCGCCGGTGGAACCGCTCGAGCCGTTGCCGGTGGCGCCCGCCGACCGGTAGAGGCCGTAGCCGTTGGGCATCGCCACCAGCAGCGTCCCGCGGTAGACCAGCGACAGCTCGTCGCCGAGGAACTCTGCGTAGCTCTGCGGCCGGCGCCACAGTTCGCCCACCGAGCCGAGGTCGGCGGGCGAGGCGATCAGCGCCACCCGCAGCGGGTAGCCGGCGCGCTGAGAGTCGCCGAGCGCCGCCTCCAATTGCGCCTGCCGCGCCGTGGAGAGGCCGGCGTCGGCGGGCAGGAACAGCGACTCGCTCACCAGCACGTCGCTGGCGGGGTCGCCATCGGCGCGTGCTGCGGCGGGAACCCAGGCGGCGCAAAACACGACAAGAACACCGAGCGACGCCGCCGCGGCCGCCCACCACCGCCGCCGGACGGCGGCCACCGTCGGCCACCGCGCCGGCTCGGGATTACGGTGGTGGGGCGCGTCCGCCAACTTCGATGCCAGATTCATCACGATCAAGACGATCAAGAGCGAGCGCCGCGGAGGCGCGCACCGGCAAGTGTAAGTGTCGCCGGAGCGCTGCCCCGCTGCCACTGGTTGGCGTGTCGATCCCAAGCACAACACCCGCCGCGCCGGCCGCCACGCCGAGAGCGCTCGCGGCGCTGCTGGCCGCGGCGGCGCTGCTGTCGGGCTGCGGGGAGACGCCGACGCCCGCCGGGATTCCGCCGGCGCTGCTGCAACAGGCCCGCCCGATCGGCAGCGGCCCGCGCTTTTACCCGCCGCCGGCGCGCTCGGTGAGCGGTCGGTGCGCGCGCACGCTCGGCACGCGCACAGCCGCACACGTGGAGCTGTTTGCCGCCAACCGCGTGGTGATCGTGCCGGCGGGAATCGGCGTGGGCAGGCCGCGGCAGGTGTCGGCCGGCCGGATCGTCGCAGCCCGCTGTTACGGAGCGCTGGTGACGCTGGAACCAACCGGCGTGGTGTTGGCGAGCGCCGGCGCCCACATGACGCTGGCCGACCTGTTCGCCGCCTGGAATCAGGCGCTGTCCGCGCGCCGGCTCGCGTCGTTCGCGGCGCCCGTCGGAGGGCGGGTGGCGGTGTTCGTGGACGGCCGCCGCCGGTGGGGCGCGCCTGGCAGCGTGCCGCTCACCGAGCACGCGGAGATCGTGCTGGAGGTGGGGCCGCACGTGCCGCCGCACAGCTCCTTCACGTTCCCGCCGGGCGTCTGACGGGAACCGGACGAGATCGAGCAGTACCGGGAACCGGGCGAGAGCGAGCAGCGACCAATACACGGTGAGCTACACATGACCTCGATGACCTCGGCGACGGCGGCGATCGACGTGAAGCGAAGCGCCTCCGGTAGGGGCGTGCCGGGAGGCGTCCCAGCGAGAGTCGCGCTGGCGCTGGCGTTGGCGTTGGCGGCGCTGGCGGTGGCGGCGGGCGCGCTGTTGCCGGCACGAGCGCGCGCCGACGGCGATCCTGCCAGCGACGTGCTGCTGACGCAGAGCGTGTTCCTGCCGGCCGACTCGGGGTTGCCCGCCGCGCAGTCCAACCAGCTGCAGGCGCTGGTGCGGGAGGCGGCGAAGGACGGCTACCCGATCAGGGTGGCGGTGATCCCGGAAAGCTACGACCTGGGCTCGGTGACGGCGTTGTGGGACAAGCCGTCGACATACGCGAGCTTCCTCGGCATCGAGCTGTCGCTGACGTACAGAGGCCCGCTGCTGGTGGCGATGCCCGACGGGTGGGGCTTCAACTGGCCGGGGCACCAAACGGGTGCGGCGGATGCGCTGCTGGCCAAGCTCCGGATCGCCCCGGGCGGCGCCGGTTTGCTGGACGCCGTGCAGACGGCGGTGAACAAGCTGGCGGGCAGCGCGGGGGTCGGGCTGGCCGCGACGCGGTCCACAACCCCCCTCTCCTCCCCCTCCTCCTCAGCCGCGAACGGCTCCGCGGCGGCGCCCCAGGGCGGTGGCGACAGCTCTGGGTTTCCGCTGCTGACGCTGGCGATCCTCGCGGGGTCGGCGGCGGCGCTGACGCTGCTTGCGGTCGTTGTGGTGCCCCGCCGGCGCGTCATCGTGAGCCGCCTGCGCCCCACGCGCAGGCGATTGGCGATGCCGGGTTTGGTGCTGGTGTTGGGCGCGCTGGTGCCGGTGCTGATCTTCGCCGGCCCCCACCCGGCGGCCACGATCGCGAGCGGCTCGGAAACGCCGCCGGTGACGTGGGCGTCTGGCAGCCGGCCGGCGCCCAACTTCCGGCTGCGCGACCAGAACGGCCGGCCGGTGTCGATCGCGGCCTTCCACGGCAGGCCGCTGATCGTGACGTTCATCGACCCGCTGTGCCGCGAACTGTGCCCGGTGGCGGCGCAGGAGCTGAGCCACGTCGAGCGCCAGCTGCCGGCGGCGCAGCGGCCGGAGATCATCGCGGTGAGCGTCGACCGATGGGGCAACGCGCGCGCCAATCTGATGCAGGACTTCGGCAAGTGGCATCTGGTGCCGCAGTGGCGCTGGGCGGTGGGCTCACCGGCACAGCTGGCGTCGGTGTGGAACCGCTACCACGCCGAAGTGGATGTCACCACCAAGCGGATCGCGGGCACCACCGTGCACTACATCACGCACTCGGAGATGGCGTATGTGATCGATGGCGGCGACGAGCGGGCGCTGCTGTCGTGGCCATACACGGCGCGCGAGGTGGAACGCACGGTGCGAAGCCTCACGTGACTCGCGAGAGGGGGCGTGCGCGTGGGAGGGGGCGTGCGCGTGGGCGAGGGGGCGTGCGCGTGGGCGAGGGGGCGTGCGCCTGGGCGAGGGGGCGTGCGCCTGGGCGAGGGGGCGTGCGCCTGG
>Ga0210398_10000820_pt1 | contig 34272 bp, 25 predicted proteins | sample IncBWC4OmetaG_FD_161047 | JGI IMG/M metagenome (GOLD analysis project Ga0210398, IMG submission 161047) | Forest soil microbial communities from Barre Woods Harvard Forest LTER site, Petersham, Massachusetts, United States - Inc-BW-C-4-O | ecosystem: Environmental > Terrestrial > Soil >... | reverse complement strand
CGAAACGTCCTGCGGACCTAACTCGGCTCGCGCGCGGTTTCTAATCGCGGCTCGCCGCACAACTCCTGTTCGTGTGTGGACTGGAACGGTCACGAAACCGTCCAGAGGAGCTGGTGATATTTGCCTGCCACGGTCGCGCCAAAGCGCGGGTGGAGGGGCTGCCCGCACCAGCTGCGGTCAACCTTTCCCCGGTTTCCCGGGATTATCCCAGTCGTGCTTGCGGCGGGTTTTTCATACCGCCGCGCTGCGACTGTTCTATCAAGGAACGGGATCAAGTTGGTAAGACCGTGATGCAAATTAAAGACTTTCTTCCTCACAATTTACTCACGGCGCCGGCGGCTGTGAATAACTTGCGGACAATATTATACGCCGGTTATTCACGCCTTGAACGTCCCACGTCCAGCATCGAAGGCCGAAGCAGGTTATTTGGAATTAGGAGTTGGACGTTGAATGTTGGACGTTGAATGTTGGATGTTCAATGAGTGATCTGCCCATCTACGAGCTCGAGCCAGCCATCGTCTCCGCGTTGCGCGCGTCGGGCCGGCTCATCGTGCAGGCGCCGACCGGTTCGGGTAAATCGACGCAGATCCCGCAGATGCTGCTGCGCCACGGGTTGCTGGGCGCGCGCGGCGAGGTCACGGTGCTGCAGCCGCGGCGGCTCGCCACGCGACTCCTGGCCAAGCGCGTGGCCGAGGAAGCCGGCACGCCGCTGGGCGAAATCGTCGGCTACCAGATCCGCCTCGAGTCGCGGGTGAGCGAGCGCACGCGCATCCGCTTCGTGACCGAGGGAATTTTGCTACGGCAAATGTCGTTCGACCCGGCGTTGCGCGGCATCAACGCAGTGGTGTTCGACGAGTTTCACGAACGGCATCTTTACGGCGACATCTCGCTGGCGCGCGCGCTGCAAATCCAAAAGACCACCCGGCCCGACCTGAAAATCATCGTCATGTCCGCGACGCTCGACGCCGCCGTGTTGCGCGATTACCTCGCACCGTGCGAGGTGCTGACCTCGCAGGGCCGCAGCTTCCCGGTAAAGATCGAATATCTGCCGCGCGCGGTGGACTTCGAGCGCGAGCCGGTGTGGGACGTGGCGGCGCGCGAATGCGCGCGCGTCGCGGCGGAAACGCCGGGCGACCTGCTGGTCTTCATGCCCGGCGCCTATGAAATCAGCCGCACAGTGCAGGCGGTGCAGGGTGAGCGCACCCTGCGCGGCTTTGTGACATTCCCGCTGCATGGCGAATTGCCGCCGGACGCGCAGGATCGCGCGGTCGCGCGCTACGACACGCGAAAAATCATCGTCTCGACCAATGTCGCCGAGACCTCGCTGACCATTGACGGCGTCACGGCCGTCATCGACAGCGGGCTGGCGCGCGTGGCCCGCTACGATCCGCACCGGGGCATCAATACGCTGCTCATCGAAAAAATTTCCGCAGCCAGCGCCGATCAGCGCGCGGGTCGGGCCGGCCGCACCGCGCCGGGCGTGTGCGTGCGGTTGTGGACGGAACGCGAGCACGCGCAGCGTCCCGCCCAGGAATTGCCCGAGGTCAAGCGCCTCGATCTCGCCGAAGTTGTGCTCACGCTCAAGGCCAGCGGCATCGATGACGTGATTAATTTTCCCTGGCTGGAAAAGCCCGATCCGCGGTCGTTGGAACGGGCGGAGGCGTTGCTGGCTGACTTGGGGGCATTATCTGAGGGTAGGGCGGGACCGCCGAATGTGCACGGCGCGCCCGGCGGTCGCGCCCTACCTTTTCGCATCACCGACCTCGGCCGCAAGATGCTGCGTTTTCCCGTGCATCCGCGTTATGCGCGCATGCTGCTCGAGGCCGATGCGCGCGGCTGCGTGCGGCCGGTGGCGCTCATGGCCGCGCTGACCCAAGGTCGGAATTTCTTCCTGCGCGGCATGCCCAAGGAAGTCGAGCAGGCGCGCGAGGACCTGCTGGGCGAGGAGCACGAAAGCGATTTTTTCCTGCTGATGCGCGCGTGGCGCTATGCCGACAAAAACAACTACGCGCTTGATGCCTGCCGCCGGCTGGGCGTGCACGGGCAGGCCGCGCGGCAGGTCGGGCCGCTCTTCGAGCAGTTTTTGGCCATCGCCGCGAAGGAAGGCCTCGACGTGGCGGAAAAGCGGGTGGATGGCGCGGCGGTGCGCAAGTGCGTGCTCGCGGGTTTTTCCGACCATCTCGCGAAGCGGCTCGATGCCGGCACGCTGCGTTGCGAGCTCGTGCACCACCGCCGCGGCGTGCTGGCGCGCGAAAGCGCCATCCAGAAGGCGCCGCTGCTGGTGGCGGTGGAAGTGAGCGAGGTCCAGGGCCGCGGCGGCGAGGTCAACGTGCTGCTCAGCCTGGCCACGGCGGTCGAGGAAGCGTGGCTGCAGGAGCTTTTTCTCGGCGATTATTATTCGGCGCAAGGCGTGGTCTACGACGAACAGGCCCGGCGGGTGGTCGCGCGCCGCGAGCGGCGGTTCCGCGACCTCGTGCTGGAGGCGAAGGCGGGCAGCGATGAGGACGTGCCGTCCAACGAAGCCGCGGTCCTGCTCGCCCGCGAAGTGCTGGCTGGCCGCATCAAGATCGAGGCGTGGGACGAAAACGTGGAGCAGTGGATCGTCCGCGTGAACCGGCTGGCGGAGTGGTTTCCCGAACTCGAGGTCAATCCGCTGACCGAGGCTGACCGGGCGACGCTGATCGAGCAGATTTGCTACGGCGAGACGAGCGCGCGCGGCGTGATGAAAAAAGAAGTGATGCCCATCTTGCGCGACTGGCTGGTGGCCGAGCAGCTCGCCGTGCTCGACGATTACCTGCCTGAGCGGCTCACCATGGCCAACGGCCGGCGCTCGCGCATCACCTACCACAAGGAAGGCCCGCCGGTGCTCAGCGCGCGCATCCAGGAACTTTACGGCGTCGAGGGCGTGTTTACCCTCGGCCACGGGCGCGTGCCGGTGAAAATTGAAGTGCTCGCGCCCAACCAGCGCCCGATCCAGGTGACCGACGATCTCACGAGTTTCTGGCGCGACATGTACCCGAAAGTGAAGGCCGAACTCTCCCGCCGCTATCCACGCCACGAATGGCGGTAGATTCTTTCCTGATGTTCCACGCTCAAAAAAGACGCAGCCTATATTTTCCTGAATGTATTCTGGATCATGGTCGGCATTGTGGGAATGCTCCGGGCCGGCGGGGTTCTTCACTGACCCAAGCCATGAATGGCGGGAGCGATCCTAAAATGGGCTGATGAGTGGAATGGAAGAGCGCCCGCTGCGACGATAAATCTGGAAGTCGCGGTCGAGGGTCCAGACCTCTGCTTCCGGATGCAGTTCACACATGCGAACGAGACACGCATCTGCAAATGACATGGGCAAATCAGCGTAGCGGCCAAGCAAGTGCCGGATCGCGTCCTGTTCACGGTTAAAATCGAAGGCCACGCGGAACAGCCCGCGTTTGGCCATAATCAGTAAATCATTCGGATCGCGGCGCTGCCGTTTGAGTATAAAGCATGCTTCGGTGAGTACAGCCTCGCAGGTGAGCAAAGGCAGGGGTGCACTGCGTATCGTCTCAGTAGCCCAAGGGTGGTCTCTTTCAGCGCGTTCCAGCAGGGCAATCAGAGGCCCGGTGTCGGCCAGCCAGGTTTTCACCGGCCAAAACCCTCAAGGTATTTGGGATTGGTGGAAAGATCGCCTGGCCCGTCGGTGTATTTTCCAATCAGGTCCTTCACCAGGTCATAGCCACTGGGTGTGGCTTTCTCTTTGGGTGCAACGCCGTAGGCACGCAGCGCCTTTCTTACGAGCTGGCCTTGGGAAATTTTTTCCTTCCGGGCCATGGTTCGCAGCGCCGCCCGTTCGCTCTTTGAAATGCGAATGGATAACGTCTCAACGTTCATGGCAACAGGCAAGACATTTTGTTAAAAAAAGCAAGACATCTGTTTGATGCCAGGCCTGCGATTCCGCATTAATGCCCGCCGTTCACGAACACGATGTACATGTTGCCGGTTTTCACGCTGATGTCGTCGACGTTGGAGCCGAGCGTCAGGCTTTCCTCGTGCGCGGCGGCGTGCTGGAAGATTTTCATCGGTTGGCCGTTTACCGTGATGGAGAGGCTGGTCGGTTGGAACTGGCTGGTGAGCCAGAGGGGGCGGGGCAGGCGGTCGTCGTGCGCGACAAATACCGTGGTGCCGGCGCTGACGGCGACCTGGATGAGGTCAACGGCGCTGTAGAACGCATCGCTTTCGGGGGCTTGGAGCCAATCTGCGTCGTGGAGTTTCTTCGGCAGCGCCTCAAAAGTGTAGTCGCGGTCCACATAAACGGTTTTGCCCTCTCGTGCGCGTTGCTCGACGTGCACATTGGCATAGGTCGGGCCGGAGTAAGAGAATGTCTTGATGAACCGGCCGACCATGATGGTCGTCCGGGGCGTGGCCGAGGCTTTGACTTCTGTGATATGCGTCCACGCTTCTTGCACTGAGGCGGTGAGTTTCGGAGCGGCCACCGGCGGAAGCGCCGGCAGGGTGGTGGTGAAGCCGCTGGTCAATTCGATGGGCTGGGAATCGATGGTGATGTTGCTGGAAGTGAGTCCATCGCATTTCGCGGTGATGTTGATGGGTCCGGCGATGAGGGTCGAGCGCACGGCGACACGGTTGATGCCGCATTCCAGGTCGAGGTAGGTGTTGTTGATCGAATGGAGCTTCCCGCTGTTGTAACCGCCGCGCCAGATGCAGGGGCCGGTGAATGAAAAATCGACGCGCTGCTGGAAGGTTGGGCAGCGCTCGTCGTTCTGGTCCACGGCCTCGACGTCGATGAGCGCGATGTCCGAGCCGTCGGCGTGCAGACCGCCGGGGCCGGTGATGAGCGTGAGGCGCAGGGCGACCGCCGGGCCGACCGTGTGTTTCACGTCGGTCGCGACCGGAGCCAAAAACCTCGTTGTGGTTTCAATGTTGGGTTGCGGATAGAAGGTCTCGTAGGCGACGGCTTTGATTTCTCCGGGTTCCCAGGCGACGTTCGGAAAGGTGAACAGATAGCGGTCGGAAACTTTTCCGTGGCCGAGCAATTTGCCGTTAACAAACAATTCCACGTCGTCGCAGTTCGAGGTGACGTAAACGGTTTTCTTCGTGCCGGCCGGGTAGGTCCAGTGCCCAATGATGTGCACCTGCGGATCGTCGCGGAACATCGTTGCGCACACATAATAGGCGTCTTTCGGCAGGCGCACGCCGTCCACCTCGCCGCTGGCGCGTGAGACTTCGGAGGAGACGCGGCCACCGCTGGTGGTATCCGAAAAAATCCAATTGGCGCCACCGCAATGGTCGGGCGCGCCGAGTTTGCGGACGTATTGGCTGACTTGGTCCACCGCATATTGTTCGGACGTAAGGTCGTAGGTCTGGCCCTTGCCCTCGGGGTAGCCGAAGTTGGGCGGCGAAAAATCATCCCACACGCGTCGGGGCGATTCTTCGCGGTCATATTCGCCTTCGACGATGGGCAGGCTGCCGATTTCTCGGCCGCCCTCGGTGCCGATGCCAACATCCATGAACTCGGCCGTGGTTTGATCGGCGCGGCGGTGCGCGTAGGCCCGGCCGCCGTGCGGATCGTATTGGTCCATGTAATCGTGTAATTCCTTGGCGTGTTCGCGCGTGACCTTCTGGTTGCCGCCTTCCCAGATGAGGATCGAAGGATGGTTGCGGTAATAGATCAGCAGGTCGCGAAAGGCGGCGGCGCGGATTTTCCAGGCGGCGCCGACGGTGTCGGATTCGCCGTCCACGCCTGGTTGGTCGGTAATGAGTCCGAGCTGGTCAGCGGCGGTGATCATGACCGGCGCCCCGGCGCTGTGGCCCCAGCGGATGAAATTGCCGCCGGCGTCTTTCATCATTTGCAGCGTGTAGAAATGCATCCAGTCCGGTTGAGCGGTGCCGAGGCCGGGCCATTCGTCGGTCGGCCGCTGGCCCCAGCCGTGAAGCTTCAGGTGGTGGCCATTGATGTAGAAACCGGTTTCGGCGTCCCAAAGAACGGTGCGGATGCCAAAGGGGATCTCATTCGTGTCCACCGTCTGGCCGCCCACGCGGAGCGAGCAAACGATGCGGTAGAGGTAGGGATAAGCTGGCTCCCACAAACGCGGATGGCCGATGGAGCCCGCGACATCGAATTCATCGTGTGCGCCCGCGGCGATTTGCCCGGCGTGGTCCAACGAGAGCACCGGCTTGCCCTCGGCGTCGAGGACTTCGACGTGCAACGCGACGTTTTCGCCGGTGGTGCGTTCGTTCTGGATGGGCACTTCGACGTTCAGTTGGGCTGACGAGGCGGAGATATCGGTCGCGTAGACGTAAGGCCCGGCGGTCTGGAGGAAACTGTAGAGCGGCAGCGAAATATGCAGCGGGTCGGTGACGTAAAGCCGGACATTGCGATAGATGCCGCCGTGCGGCGGGTGCCAGCGCGGGTTATTCCAGGGAATCTGATCGGCCTGAATTTTATCCACGTCGTCGGGGATGGCCGCGTTTACTTCGGCGGACATCTTGGCGAGATCGGTCCCTTCGGGATCCTTCATGAAGCGGTTGTCGCACATCACGGCGACGACGTTGGTCTCCCCGCCGAAGCGGAGATACGGCGTGAGATCGAAGCCGAAGGGAACGAAGCCGTTCTTGCACGCGCCGAGCAGGTGGCCGTTGAGGTAAACCTCCGCGACCTGGCGCACGCCCTCGAACTCGATGAAGATTTTTTTGCCCTTGAACGAATCGGGCAGGGTGAAGGTTTTTCGATACCAGGTGCGCCCGCTCCACTGGCCCTGCTCGCCGTGCATGTTGGGTGAAGACCAGTTGTCGAAGGTATCGGTGTCGTTGTAGGTGTGCGGGGTGGAGATGGTTGTCCAGTCGTGGTCGTCGAAGCCGGGGGCGGCCGCGCCCGCCGGGTCGGCCTTGAGGAACTTCCAGTCGGGATTGAAGTTCAGCGTGAGGCGGTCGCTCGCGAGGGCGGAAAGCGAAAGGATCGAGGCTAGCAGGACCACCAAAGACAGACGCAGGGGATGAGGCATGATGGAAAAAGAGAATCAATCATGCCTCTGTTTCCCGGGCAAACCTGAAGCGGATAAATTTTTTATCCGAGGCTTATCCCAAGCGATTGTAAGATTCGTGGGTGCCGATCCAGATCCAAGTCGTCGTATTATTTTCAACAACGGCCAGCGCGCGATAGTGATCACCGACGTGGGCCGACCAGAGTCTGCCTTTAAGCGCCTTGAAGCGGAGCGAAGGATGCCATGGATTGATTTTCCACAGGCGAAAATTTTTGTCTGCCAGCCGCTGGATATGCTCAGGTAGTTGTTCGTAACCCTTCCAAAAATCAGAAGATGCCCGTGAATTCACGGAAACTGTTTCAACTTACCTGCTTTGGCTTCGGCCTCGGCGTGCTGCACGAGATGATCAAGCTTTCCAGCTTCAGCATCGGCCTGCATTTGTTTGTCCCAGGCATCATTCTCCCAGCCGTAAAGCAGCCGATTCAACTCCGCCCGCTCCTCAGGCGAAAGATGATCAATGGCGCTTTTGATTTCGGTGATGCTCATGGCCCAATAATTTATACATAGGCTGCTCTGCATTGGCATTTCTGTCAACCGCTCCACGCCGCGAGAAGGGATTGATCATTTTGCCAAATGCGCACAATGGGCGACCACGCTGGCGACGATGGCGAGCAGCGCCAGAAGGATCATGCCTTCCATTTGCCACGCCGGGACAAAGCGCGTGGCCAAAACCTTCCCGGGGACATCTTTCTTTTTCGACGCAGGCAGAAACGACGCGGCGGCGAGAAAGAGAAAAAACGCCGCGAACACGGCAAAGACCCACTTACCCTCATCGTCGGCCTGCCACATCATCCACGCCAGCCATCCGGCCGGGAGGCCGATGAGCAGGAATACGGCGGAAAGAATGGCGCGGCCTTTCACGGCTTCTTTTTCTTCCGGCCGTTCAAACGCTCGATATTGAGATAGGTCTTGTTGAGCATCTGGCTCTCGTAGAGCTCGAGCAGGCGCACGCCCTCGCGCGGCTTGACCATGTCCTTGCGCGTGGCGAGGTCGATTTGCGCCTTCATCCGGCGGCAGAGTTCCTCCTGCTGGTATTGCACGCCCTCGATGACGTCGGCGATGCGGCTGCCGCTGAGCGCTTCCTCGATATAGAAGCCGTTGGGCTCGTCGTCCTCGAGGAGGACGTGGACCTCGTTGACGCGGCCGAAGAGGTTGTGCAGGTCGCCCATGATGTCCTGGTAGGCGCCGGTGAGGAACACGCCGAGGTAGTAGGGCTTGCCGTTCAACGGATGCAGCCGGATGTAATCCTTCACGTCCTGCAGGTCGATGAAGCTGCTGATCTTGCCGTCGGAGTCGCAGGTGATGTCGACGAGGATGGCGTTTACGGTCGGACGCTCGTCGAGGCGGTGCAGCGGCGCGATGGGGAAAAGCTGCTTGAGCGCCCAGTGGTCGAGCAGCGACTGGAAGACGGAAAAATTGCAGACGTACTGGTCGGCGAGCATCCGCGAGAGATCGTGCAATTCCTCGGGTTGGTAGCCGGTCTTGCGGCTTTCCTTCGCGATCTGCTCGCAAATCTGCCAGAAAATCTGCTCGGCGGCGGCGCGGTTTTCGAGGTCGAGGTAGCCGAGGTTGAACAGCGAGAACGCCTCCTCTTTCTTCTGCAACGCGTCGTGGAAGCGCTCGAGGCGGCCGAGCTTGGCCCGGTTTTTGAGCAACACCTCGAGGTTGCCCACGACATCGTGCTTTACCTTCGGCTCGTGCTGCTGGCCGAGGGACTCGCGCTTGTTGATGCGCTCGAAGACCTCGACCACAAGCATGGAGTGGGGCCCGACGACGGCGCGGCCCGACTCGCTCACGATGTCGGGGTCGGCCACGCCGGCGGAGCGGCAGATTTCGCGGATGTTGAAGACGACGTCGCGCGTGTATTCCTCCATCGAATAGTTCATCGACGACTCGAAGTTGGTGCGCGAGCCGTCGTAGTCGATGCCGAGGCCGCCGCCGACGTCGAGGTAGCCCATGGGGAAGCCCATCTTCGCCAGCTGGCAGTAGAAGCGCGTGGCCTCGATGACGGCGTTCTTGATCGTGATGATGTTGGGCACCTGCGAGCCGATGTGAAAATGCACCAGGCGTAGCGTTGACTGGAGCTTGGCGGCCTTGAGCGTTTCGCAGGCAAAGAGGATTTCCGAGGTATTGAGGCCGAACTTGGCGTTGTCGCCGGTGGACATGGCCCACTTGCCCTCGCCGCGGGTCTGGAGTTTGGCCCGGAAGCCGATCATCGGCTTCACGCCGGTCTCGATCGAGAGGCGGATGATGTCGTCCAGTTCGGAAAGCTGTTCAACGACGAGGATGATTTTTTTGCCGAGTTTGCGGCCGAGCAGCACCAGGCGGATGTAATCGTGGTCCTTGTAACCGTTGCAGATGATGAGGCGCTGGCTGCCCTCGTGCATGGCGAGCGCGATCATCAGTTCGGGCTTCGAGCCGGCCTCGAGGCCGTAGTTGAAGTCCTTGCCCGCGGCGATGATCTCATCGACGACTTCGCGGAGCTGGTTGACCTTGATGGGGAAAACGCCGCGATATTCGCCCTTGTAGCCTTCATCCTTGATGGCCTTGTTGAACAGTTCGTTGAGTTGCACGACGCGATGGCGCAGCAAGTCCTGGAACCGGATGACCATCGGTGCCTTCAGCCCCATGCCGAGTGCCTCGTTGATGACGTCGAGCACGCGGATGCCGCGGCCGTCGGCGCGCGGCTGCACGCAGACGCAGCCCTCGGCGTCCACGGAGTAATGGCCCGCGCCCCAGCGTTTGAGGCCGTAAAGTTCCTCGGCTTTCTCGACGGACCAAGCAGTTGAGGCTTTATTTTTCAATGAGGGCGGGTGGCGGCGGAGGGTTGTGCTTGCATTCAGGGGGGCAGATTGGATTAAGTGCCTCTTTTCTTTTTTCAAATCAATCAACAAGCAATGACGAAAGCACTCACTTTGTTTCTCGCCCAGCAAACCGCCGCCCCGGCCGCCCAACCGCAAGGTGGCATTCCCTGGCTCTTGGTGGTCTATGGCCTCTTTGCCGCCGGCATGTATTTCCTGCTCTTCGCTCCCCAGCGCAAAAAGCAGAAGGAACTTGCCAGTATGATCAGCGCGCTTGTCACCGGCGACGAAGTGGTCACCACCGGTGGCATCTATGGCGTCATTGCCGCGGTGAAAACCGACCGCTTCGTGGTCCGCATTGCCGACAACACCAAGATCGAGGTCGGCAAGGGCTTCATCCAGGCGGTGGTGAAGAAAGACAGCGAAGAAAAATCGAAGTGACCGAGACCCCGCGCGCCGTGTCGCGTATCCCAAGCTTAGAATAGTTTCTCAATCAACCCCGACATGTTTAAACGCAACCTCTGGAAGATCCTCTTAAGCGCCCTGATCATGACCTTTGCGGTGGTCGAGCTGGTCCCACTGCAGGACCGGCCGTTCGCCGGCTATGCACGCACGCACGCCACGGCCAAGCCGGCCGAATTCGCCAAATTGCTCGACGAAGCCGCCGCGCGCCAGGCTGCCGGCCAGGCCCCGAGCGTATTCGTGGCGCTCAAGCAAATTGCCACGGAGCGGAAACTCGACCTCACGGAATATTACCCCGACATCAACATCGAGAGCACGCTGAAGAACGTCGAGAAGCGCAACGACATCCTGCTCAACGAACTCCTCCGTCGCTCCAAGAGCAAGTTCCAGCTCGGCCTCGACCTGAAGGGTGGCGTCGCCGTGACGCTCGAGGTTGATCCCAAGGCGGTGGGCAACGATCCCGCCAACATCAGCCAGGACAAGCTGACCAAGGCGATCGAGATCATCAGCGCCCGCATCAATGCCTTTGGCGTGGTCGAGCCCGTCATCCGCCCGGTCGGCAACAACCGCATCGAGATCGAACTACCCGGTGTCTCGACCAAGGACAACCCCGAGATCCTCGACAACATCAAGAAACCCGCGCAGCTCACCTTTTGCCTCGTGCATCCCACGCTCACCCCGCGCGACGTGGCGCCGGGTGAAGTTCCGCCCGGCTACCAGGAGATGAGCTATACCGAGCAGCAGCGCGACGGGACCGATTTTGAGGAAAGTCTTTTTGTGAAACGCATTCCCGAGATGACCGGCAAGGACATTGCAAACTCCTACGCCCGGCCCGACATGTACGGCAAACCCGAGGTGGACATGCAGTTCACCACCGATGGCCGGAAGCGGTTCTCCGAGGTCACCGGCGCCATTGCTGAGGAAGGCCAGCGCACCGGCCATCTCGGTCGCATGGCCATCGTGCTCGACGGCAAACTCTATTCCGCGCCCACGGTCAGGGAGGAGATCGACAGCAACGCCGCCGTCATCACCGGCAACTTTACCGATCGCGAAGCCATCGATCTCGCCAATGTCCTCAATAACCCGCTCGACCTGCCGCTCATCGTGAAGGAACAGTACGAGGTCGGCCCCTCGCTCGCCGAGGATGCGATCTCCAGTGGCGTGCGCGCTTCCATCATCGGTGTCACGCTGGTTGCCGCCTTCATGGTCACCTTCTACACCACGGGCGGCGTGGTGGCGGTGCTCATGCTCGCGATCAATCTGGTCATCATCCTCGGTGTCATGGCCAGCCTTGGCGCGACGATGACGCTGCCCGGCCTCGCCGGCATCGTGCTCACCGTCGGCATGGCGGTGGATGCGAACATCCTTATTTTCGAACGCATGCGCGAAGAGCTGGCCCTCGGCAAGAGCCTCGCGACGGCCAACCAAAGCGGCTACCTCAAGGCACTCTGGACCATTCTCGACGCCCACGCCGTGCAGCTGATCATCTGCTGCATCATGATCGGCTTGGGCACCGGACCGATCAAGGGCTTCGGCGTCACGCTCGCCATCGGCGTGCTTTCAACGTTGTTTTCCGTGCTCATCACCTCTCACCTCGTGATGGAGCTTATCATTGAATCCGGCTTCGTTAAAAACTTCAGGATGAACCGCCTGTTGAAGGACATTAAGGTCGATTTCATCCGCTACGGCAAACCCGCGTTCATCGGTTCCTGGCTCATCGTCATCATCGGCTTCGGCTATGTGCTCTACCAGGGACCCCAGATCTACGGCATCGACTTCGCCGGCGGCGACATGATCAACGTGCAATTCAAGCAGCAGCCCGATGCCGCGAAGATTCGCGAGATCGCCAAGGCCAACGGCGTCTCGGATCTCAACGTGACCAGCGTCAGTTCCATTGGCGGCGGCGGACAGGCGCTCAACATCGAGACACCCGAAGGCAAAGGGGATGTCGTGTTCGATGCGTTGCAAAAAGCCTTGCCCGAAGACGGCCTGGAAAAGATTGGCGAGAGCCATATCGGCGCTTCCATCGGCAAGGAGATCGAACTCAATGCCCTGCTCGCGGTGGGCGTTTCGATGGCCACAATCCTGGTCTATATCGCCTTCCGCTTTGAGTTTGGCTTCGGCGTCGGTGCGATGTTCTCCTCGCTGCACGACATCCTGATGACCATCGGTATCTTTGTGCTCACCGGCCACCAGTTCTCCGCGCCCATGGTCGCCGCGATCCTGTGTATCGCCGGCTACTCGATCAACGAGACCGTCGTGGTCTTCGACCGTATCCGCGAGGAATTGAAGCTCAACCCGAACGGCTCGCTGCGCGATGTCGTCAATGCCGCGATCCAAAAGGTGTTCGCACGCACCATCATGACGGCCACGACGACCTTCCTGGCCGCGCTCGCGCTCTTTCTCTTCGGCGGCGGCGTGCTGCGCGACATTTCCTTCACCTTCCTCGTCGGCATCGTCACCAGCACGTTTTCGGCGATCTTCATCGCCTCGCAAGTGTTTTACTGGTGGCACAAGGGCGACCGCAAACACGTCGAGGCGCATTCCGATATCGCGCCAAAATACGAGTGGCAGGGCGCCAGCCGCGCCTCGCGGTAAGCCAACCGCCGCAGACTGCACCGCATGCGCTGGACCTATACGCCGCTCCCCGCTGCGGAGGTCGAAGCGCTCGGCCGCAGTGCCGGCGTCAGCCCGGTGCTCGCCGAGCTGCTCCTGCGGCTCGATCTGCCGGAAGCCGGGGCGGTGGAAAAATTTCTCCGGCCCGCGCTCGCCGGGCTGGCCGACCCGTTCCTGCTGCAAAACCTCGCCGCCGCGGTGGCGCGCCTGCGCACGGCCCTGGCCAACGGCGAGGACATGGTCGTGCTCGGCGACTACGACGTGGATGGCGTCACCAGCACGGCCCTGCTCGTGAGCATCCTGCGGCGCTTTGGCGCCAACCCGCGCTTCATCGTGCCGCGCCGCATGGAAGATGGCTACGGCCTTTCGCGCAGCGCCATCGATCGCGCGCTGGAGCAGGGCAAGCCGCGCCTGTTCATCGCGCTCGACTGCGGCACCAACTCCCACGAGGAGATCGCCTATCTCTACGCGCAGGGAGTCGACGTCCTCGTCATCGACCATCATCGCTCGAAGGAGCGGCCGCCCGGGCAGGGCATCCTCATCAATCCGCACGTCGACGCCTGCACCGATGGCGCGGACGCCGCCTGGCGGCATCTCTGCACGGTTGGCCTCGTCTTCAAGCTCGCCCACGGCCTGCTCAAGCAGCTTCGCGCGGAAAACCATCCGGTCGCGCTGGGCATCAAGCTCAGCGACTACCTCGATTTTGTGGCCCTTGGCACCGTGGCCGACCTCGTGCTGCTCACCGGCGAGAACCGCATCCTCGCGTGCCACGGCTTGAAAATCCTGCAGGCCGCCGCGCGGCCCGGCCTGCGGGCGCTCATGCAGGTCGCCGGCGTGAAACCCAACCAGGAAATTTTGCCGGTGGATATTTCCTACCGCCTCGGCCCGCGCATCAACGCCAGCGGCCGCCTCGCCGACGCCGCGCTCTCGGTCGAGCTGATGCTCAGCGCGGATGAAAAATTCTGCACCGACACCGCGCGGGCGCTCGATGACTTCAACCGGGAACGGCAGGACATCGAGCGCGCGATCACGGAAGAGGCGGAGAGGATCATCGAGAAAAACTTTGCCGATGCGCCCGGCGTCGTGCTCTTCGGCGAGAACTGGCATCCCGGCGTCGTGGGCATCGTCGCCGGCCGCGTCTCGCGCAAATATCACCGGCCCTGCATTGTGCTCGGCAACGAGGCCGGCCTCGCCAAGGGCTCCGGGCGCAGCGTGGACGGCATCAACCTCGTTGAAATCCTCGGCACCTGCGACGAGCACCTCACCAGCTGGGGCGGCCATCCGATGGCGGTCGGCATTTCATTGCCGCAGGAAAAGATCGGCGCCTTCCGCACGCAATTCGCCGAGGCCGTGCGCACCGGCGGCGGTGGGCAGCTGGTCGAACCCCACCTCGAAATCGCCGCCTGGCTCACGCCCGCGGAGGTGAATGGACAGCTCATGGACGAGCTGGCGGTGCTGCATCCTTACGGCCAGGGCAATCCTGAGCCGGTTTTCGGCCTGCGCCACGTCGTGCTGTCCGCACCGCCCGAGGTGTTCAAGGAGCAGCACTTTCGTTTCCAACTTGTTGCCGGGCCCGGTCACCGCCTCCACGGCGTGGCGTGGAAAATGGCCCACCGCCTGCCGCCCGCGGGCGTGCCGCTCGACCTCGCGGTCGAACTGGCGTGGAATTATTTCAACCATCGCAAGCTGCTGCAACTCACGCTCGTCGATTGGCGCCCCTCAGTGAAAACTGAGGGCTGAAGGCTGAAAGCTGAATTCCGATCTAGCTATCAATTACCAAATCCTGATTTCCCGGTTTTTTGGCGTTTGGGTATTGGCGTTTGTGATTTGCGCGTGTCTCGCGCCCAAGGATCCGCCTTCGCCAAGGCACGGTGGACAGGCCAATGACAAGGCGCGCCAAACTTCGCGCTTGCGCCCGACGCGCAAACTTTGCTTGTTCTCGCCTTCACTTTTGCACCCGTAGCTCAACTGGATAGAGCGCCAGACTACGAATCTGGAGGTTGGGGGTTCGACTCCCTCCGGGTGCACCAATTTCCCATCGCGAGGCGATGGAAAATTGCCCTGAGCCTGGCTGCGGTGAGCCGTCCCGCAAAAAACCGGTTGCGGAAAAGCAGCCTATCGCTCACCCTATGCTCATGCCATCCACCACCTATCGTTACATTACCCGAGTGCCTGGCGTGCGCTCAGGCCGGGCCATCATTGAGGGCACCCGTTTGGGCGTGCATGATGTAGTGGGCCTCTACATCAACAGCACGGGCATTGACGAAGTGTGCCGCAACTTCCCCGGCATCACCCGGGCGCAGATTTACGAGTGCCTGTCCTATTACGAGGATCACCGCGCCGAGATTGACGACTTGGTGGCCGCGCAGATGCACGACCCGAGCGAATGACTTTTTTCTTCGACCAGGACGCGCCCGATGATCTTGCTTTTTGGCTGCGTCATCGCGGACATACGGTGTTCTTTTTACGGGAGGTATTGCCGATCACTTCGCCTGACGAGGACGTGCTGGCCGAAGCGAACACGCGCGGCGCAATCCTCGTCACTTGCAACCGGGACGACTTCATCGCACTGGCCAAGCGGCAGGCGCATGTCGGCATCGTGATTTTAATCCGTCGCCGCACTCGTCAGTCTGAAATCGCCGGGATGCAGCGCTTGCTCGCGGGTGCAGGCGAACAGGGTCTAACCAACAACATCAACTTTGCCTGATCTCGGCCGAGTTTTTGTACACCACTGGGGCAGGAAATATCTAATCATTCCATGAATGAACCGCCTCCTCGTGTGACAACCTGCTCGGTTAAGGTAACGGGCGCCGTCATCGCACTGATCGCACTTTTTGTGGTGCTTTGCGTGGGTTCCGGGTGGAACACCTCGCCGACGTTCGATGAGACGTTTCTCATCGGGGCCGGATATTCCTTTCTCAAGGGCGACGTGCACGCGCAGCCCACGGCGAATCTCGTCCTGGCGGAGAAATGGGTCGCCCTGCCGCTGCTCGCGATGAAGGTCGACGAGCCGACGACCGAAGAGCGCCGCGCCTCCGAGGCGCTGAGGGAAAACGCGTACTGGGTTTCTCTTTTCAGAAGCGAGCCGCAGATGTTTACCATGCTGAGGGCGGCACGGGCGATGGGCACCTCGCTTGGGGTGGCACTGGCGCTGGTGGTGTTTTTCTGGTCGCGCCGCCTGCATGGCGATGGCGCCGGTCTGATCTCCCTTGCCTTTTGCTGCTTGTGCCCGGTGGTCATTGCCAACAGCGGGCTGGCCACGACGGACATCGCCACCGCGCTCTTTTTCGCGCTGGCGGTTTGGTCCTTCTGGACGCTGCTCCACCGGGTCTCGGGGTGGACCGTGCTGTGGTGCGGGCTGGCGATGGGCGGACTGATGGCGACCAAACTTTCCGGGGTGCTGATCGTGCCCATGGCGGTCCTGATGATGGCGGCAAGACTTGGGCTGCGGCACCCGGTGGCCGTGGCGCTTCCCGGTCGCGTTGCGCGGGAAGAAACCAACGCGTCCAGGCAATTTTTTCTCCTGGCCTCGGCCTCGATGGCGGCCGCCTTGGTGGGCTATGTCACCCTCTGGGCGATCTATGGATTTCATTACTCCTTCGGCGTGCAGACGCCCGACGGTTCGGCCCTCTGGAATCTTTTCACCGGGCAGCCGGAAGGATTGGTTTCCAACTATATCGCCTGGTGCCGGAAACTCTGCCTTTTTCCGGAGCATTTTCTCATCGATACCCGCCTCTTCACGCTCAGCGTCCAGCACCGCCGGGCCTTTCTCCTGGGCGGCTATTCCCGGCTTGGCTGGTGGTATTTTTTTCCGGTGGCGTGGTTTTTCAAAACCCCGATTCCCTTCCTGATCGCGGTCCTCGCCAGCCTGATTGTGGTGATAACGGCCGGCTGGCAGCGATTGGCCAGAGTTGCCGGCGGTGCCGCGGCGACTTCGGACATCAATTTCTATGAATTCACGCCGCTGGCGGTGCTGTTGGCCGTCTATCTTGGAGCGATGATGTCGGGAAACCTTAATATTGGCATCCGTCATTTGCTGCCGGTCTATCCGGTGGTGTTTATCCTTGCCGGCGTGCTGGCCCGGACCCGGTGGTGGCATCGCCCGTCGGGATCGGTGCTGGCCGGGGCTCTGATTCTGTGGTCGGCTGGCGAAGCCTGGGCGGTCTATCCGCAAATGCTGGCTTATTTCAACCAATTCGCCGGCGGCCCCAGGAATGGCTATCATATCTTGGTGGATAGTTCCTATGAGTGGGGGCAGGATTTGCCGGCGGTTGAAAAATGGGTTGCCCGTCGGGCCAGCCAGCCCGGGCCCAAGCCGCCGGTCTATTTTTCTTATTTTGGGAGCGGGCTGCTTCGCCCGTTCAAGCTGGATGAAGTGATTTTGCTGCCTTCGTATTTTGATCAGCCCAGGCAGTATCAACTCACCCTCCATCCGGGAACATATATAATCAGCGCCACCATGCTGGAATCGGTCTACAATGACCCAGGTTATGGGCCATGGTGCGCGTCCTATGAAAACGCCTATCAAAGCATGACCTCACAGATTGACCAATTAAAGCAACGGCATGACACGGCCACCTTTGTCCAGTGGGCCAAGACCGGGGTCATGCAAGGTTATGACGATCTCAGGCTGGCCCGGCTTTGCGCGTACCTGCGGAAACGCGAACCCGATGAGCGCATCACCTACGGCGTATTTGTCTATGAATTGAACCAAGCCCAGCTGGACGAGGCGCTTTTGGGCCCTCCGGCTGAACTTCAGCCAAATTAGAGCAATTTTGATTTAGAGCGGCTTAAAAATTAGTTTAGCCACGAAGGATCACAAAGAACACAGAGAACAACCTTTCTTTGAGCTCTATGTGATCGTGGCAAAAATCCGGTCGACCGCTTACCAAGGCGTCCGAGCGGAGGGAACGACCTCCTCGCCGTGGTCCAGGCGATATAGTTACGGCTTTATTTTTAATGCACTAGCGGCTTGTAAGGCAGGGCGTGCCGATATCGCGGCCGTTGACGTTGAGAATGCCGTGTTCCATGGCCGGGTCGGCACCTTCGACCGCCAGGCGCTTATCCTTATGCAGATCGATGCTGAGTTTGAGCGGGGCGCTCAAGCCGGGCACGGCGATGTCGAGGCGATCGCCATCCACCGTTGCGGCAGAGTGGGCGACGGCTTCGAGGCCGTCGCGGCGAAAGGCGGTGAAGGCTGCGTCGTTGGCCAGTCCCTCGGTGGCGCGCACCCACACGGCGGCGATCACGCGTCCGCGTGGTGCGCTGCCGGCGAGCACGGCGGTGAGGCGTTGCGCGCCCACCGCGAGGCCGTCGCGTACTAGCATGATTTTTGCCGGCCGGCTGCGATCGTCGCGCGTGAAGACGAAGCGCAACATGGCGGCGGTATTACCATAACGCAGGAAGAGGGGACTGTCGCCGGCGAGGGCTTGTTCGGTGGCGTCAGCGGCCAGCGGGCCGCGGGCATCCCATAGTTCGACGCCGGACGGCAGGACGAAGGTCGCTCCCACGCCGGCATAGTGCATGGGCTGGCTTTTGCCGGCGGGATTGATGGCGTAGGCTGGATCGTAAACGGCGACCAGCAGCGCCTCGGGGCCGCGTTGCACGCTGGCGACAAACGGGACGAGGTGCATGAGTTTAATGTGACCGCTGGCTTCGGCGATTTTTGACTGCCCGTAGGGATCGCCGCGATAATCGAGCGAGAAGTTCACGATCGGCATCTGCGGGCCGCCCGCGAGCGTGAGCGCGAGCACCTTGTCCTGTGCGCCGTAGCTTTCGCCGGCGGTGCCGAGCGAAAAACTTCGGCCGATGTAGTGCGTGGCGCGTTCCCATGGCTGCGGACCCCACTGCTGTGATACGCGGCGCGGCGGGTCGTCCACCGTGGCGCGCAAATCGGCCGGAGGAGCCCAGCTCGCCAGGTCGTCAAGCACCGGGCGCGATTCGCCGCCGGGATTTTCCGCGAGCCAGTGCGCCCGGAACAGTTGCTGGTCGAGCAAACCGTGGCCGGTGAGGAAACCGTAGTCGCGGCTGTGCGCGCCGGCGATGCCCTGGTACGACGTAAACCAGTTGGCGGCGATGTCCGTCCAGAAAAGGCGCAGTGCGGCCTCGGCCTTGGTCTGCACGTCGGGATCCTGCGCGTAACGGGCCAGGGCGCCGAGATCCTCGACATCGATCCCGTAGTAAGTGGGGCTCGAAAATTCATGGATGCCGTTATCCCGGGTGTAAGCGAGCCATTCGTCGAGCCACGCCCGGCCGCGTTTCACGAGGTCGGGCTGGCCGGTGGATTCGCCGATGAGGATGCAGTTGGCCAGCCGCATGAGGAAAATGTTGGTGTAACTGACCGCCACTTTGTGCCGCAGCATGCCTTCGCTGCCGAGGGCGAGGGCGGCGGCAAGTTTCGCCCGCGCGTCGCCGGGCAGGCGATCGCGGTAGAGCATCCACGTGAGGCTTGCCGTCTGCATGCAAAACTCCACGGCATTGCGGTCGTTGGGATGTGGATCGCTCCAATACCAACGATAATTCCCGTAAGTCAGGCTGTCGGGATCGCGGTCGTGCAGTTCCTCGGCCAGGTCGATGACCGCGGACCATTTTTCCGGCCGCCAGTTGAGCGCCACGGCGTTGAGGAGAAAAGTGTAGATGTCGCGCGAACCGGAGTCGGGGGCGCGCTTTTGGTAACGCGCCCAGGTGCGGTCAAAATCGGCGGTGGCCTTGGCGTTCAGCGGCGGATAATCGGGCGGCGCGGGTTGTGCGACCAGGCGTGGCACGAAGAAAACAATGGCCAGGCAGGCGACAGTGGGGAACAGGCGGTGGAACATGGCGTTATGCGGCTAGCCGCAAGAATGAGACGCCGGCGTACGCCTGAAGTTGCCAATTATGTGTGTTGTCCCGTCGAAATAAAAACGCCCGCCGTTCTGCAACGGCGGGCGCAACACGGCTAAAGTTTAATTTCGTCTCACACGGCTTCGGGTAGCATGGCGTCGATTTCAACGGCATGCGGGTGTTTGCGCTTCACCTTGAAGAGGCGGGCGCGGCGGCGGAGCATGCGGTCAAGCTTGTCGATGAGCATGTCCACGGCCTTGTGCATCTCATGGGACGCGACGCTGGCATTCATGTCGGGCCCATGGATCTCGATGTGCCCTTTGGCGACAAAACGCGTGCTCACGGCCTGTTTGGCATCGCTTTCAAGCTCGATGCGCACCCGGACGATGCGCTCTTCGTGGCGGAATAATCGCTGGGATTTTTCCTGGACGAAGGTTTTTAACGACGGCGTGAGCTCGAGGTGGATGCCGGAAACGATCAGATCGTGAGTATGGTTTTGTCTGTTCATGTTTCTTCCTTTTGGTTGAGCTAACTGATGAAAAATGTTTCTCCCACTGCCATGGCTTCGCTAAGCGAAGCACTTTCCGGGTTCGGCGCCGTCATCGTGACGGGCGGATCTTCCGGTATTGGAAAATCGTTCATTGGGGCGATGGGAATCCTGCGACCAGATCTTGAGTTTTTCAATCTTTCTCGACACGCGCCGGACATAAATGATTCCAAGCTTAATTTACGCCACTTCCCGTGCGATCTTGCACAACCGTTGCAAGTTGAGGAGGTCGCCGCCCAGTTAGAAGAAATTCTTAATCGCGGCCAACCTGCAGGGAAAATTCTACTCATCAATAACAGCGGCTTCGGTTCCTACGGGCCGTTTCCCGAACCGAACCTGTCGCACCAGCTGGGGATGATCGACGTGAACATGCGTGCGCTGGTGCAACTTACTGGACTGTTGCTGCCGATGCTGCGCGCCCGGGGCGGGGTGATCATGAACATCGCCTCGACCGCGGCCTTCCAGCCCACGCCATGGATGGCAACGTACGGGGCGACCAAGGCCTTCGTGCTGCACTGGAGCCTCGCGCTCGACGAGGACCTGCGCGGCAGCGGGGTGCGCTCGCTGGCAGTGTGCCCGGGGCCGACCGCGACAAATTTTTTCAAGGCCGCCGGCCTCAAGCAATCGCTGCTGCCCGCGGACTCGCGCGAGACGTGCGAGCAGGTGGTGATGACGTCGTTGCGCGCCCTGGCGGCGGGGAAGAGCCAGGTCGTGAGCGGCTGGCGCAACCGAATCCTGGCTGCGATTGGCTCAAGGGTGCCCAAGCCCCTGGCCGCGCGGATCGCGGCCAAGGTCATTGCGCGTTACCGGCCGCAGGCGGATTCGACCCATTCGGCAGGCTCAGGGCAAGCAAGCTCACCGCAGGCGGAAAAACCATGATGGTCGTGGGCGAGGGCACGCAGTGGGGCCGCCTGCCGCAGGGGCCGGTGCGGATTATCGAATCGGCCGAACTCCGCGCGTGGGTGATTTTCGAGGACGCGCACCTGCTGGTCATTAACAAGCCGGGCGACGTCGTCTGCCATCCGTCGAAAGCCGGGCCGTGGTCGAGCCTCGTCGGCGCCGTGCGTGAGGAATTCGGCCTCGCGATGGCGCACCTGATCTTTCGCCTCGATCGCGAAACCAGCGGGGTGGTCGTGCTTGCCAAGGATGCAGACACGGCGGGCCGCCTGCAAAAAGCGGTGCAGCGCCGGCGCGTGAAGAAAAGCTACCTGGCGATTCTGACCGGCGTGTTGGGCGAAGCCGTGACCGTCAATCAACCGTTGGGCGACGATGAGGCGGGCCCGGTTTTCGTGAAATCGATGGTGCGGCCGGATGGCCAGGCGGCGGTGACGCATTTTGAGCCGCTGGCCGCATCGAATGGTTTCACGCTTGCGCGCGTGGTGCTTGAAACCGGCCGCAAGCACCAGATCCGCGTGCACGCGCAATGGCTCGGGCACAGTGTCGTCGGCGACAAGATCTACGGCCCGGACGCGCGGCTGTTCCTGGAGTTTATCGCGACCGGCTGGACGCCCGCGCTGGCGGAAAAGCTGTTGCTGTCGCGGCAGGCGTTGCACTGCGCGGAGATCGATTTACAACCTGCCCTGCCTGTCCTCCGTAGCTTTAGCGAAGGAAGAAGCCCGCCTGCGGTGAGCCATTTCGACGAGCTCAAGGCCCCGAGCCAGTCGAGGGGCTTGTCGAACCCGCAGGTCTTCCGCGCGCCACTGCCGGCGGACTTGGCGGAATTTTGCAATCAGCACGGATTAAACCCAAGCACTTGAACCGCGAATGGACGCTAATAGATGCGAATCATTTTTTAACCACTAATGAGCACTAATAGGCACTTATTAATGCTTATTGTAGCCGGGGTCGTTGACCCCGGCCCGGCCTCAGCGAGGCCGGCTACATATGAAATGCGCCAAGTTAAGTCGAAAATGCTCTAGCAGCCTATTCGCGTACATTCGTGTTTATTCGCGGTTAAAATCTGATCCGAATCCGCGATCATCCGCGCTATCAGCGGGAAAATTAGCGTCAATTAGCGTGGATTAGCGGTTCCCACCGCCGTCTCAATCGCCGTGCAAAGCGTGGCGATGCGTTGTTCGAGCGGTAAAGTGGATGGAGTTTCGAATCCATAGCTGAGCTGCGTGTGGTGGGCGTGCAGATAGATGGATTCTGGCCACACCTCGCGTTTGGTGGGATCGCCTTCGGGGCGGATAATACCACCGCTGGCCGGGAAGCCGTCGATTTGTTCCGCTAGCTCGATCGGGCAGACGGTGTGCACGGCTTCAAGGATGGGTTCAGCGAGGCCGGGTTGCTGCGTCCGGTTTAACTCGTACAAATAAAAACCTTTGGCCTCCCAATCTTCGTGGACGACAAACGCGAGGTCGAAGCGCGGCTGGCGCTGCAGCCAGGCGACGTGGGCGCGGATCTCTGCCGAGGCTGGGTTGCGGTAGTCGCGGTTGAGGTCGAGGCCGTCGGCATTTTCGCGCGTGCCGCGCGCCAGCCCGACGGGATTGAGCAGCGGGCAGATAAACCAGATGGCGCGCGCGTCGAAAAAACCGCGCTCGAGCAACCGCAGCAACGCGAGCGGTGGCGCCGGCTCGTCGCCGTGGATGCCGGCCGAGAGGTAGATGCGCGGGCGCGGGCCGGCGGTACGCTTGGTCAGCGCCAAAAGCGGCCCGGAAGGTGTTTCGCCGAACTTCTCGACGCGGAAACCGGCGGCATGTCCCGCGGCGGAGAAACCAGCAGCGAGCGGTTCAAAGACCGGCGGTTTTTTGACAGAACTCACGAGAATCTTTCTTTGCTCCTCAGAAACACCAGTTTTGGAGATTTGTTCATTCCGGTCACATTAAGCGTGGTGAGATGTGCGCTGAAAACCACAAACGCCAATGTTCAAACGCCGAAAAACGAAAATCACAGCCTGTAAGCCTTGGTTGGTTCACAGTTTGAGATTTCTTTGGACCTTGGCGTTTGGAATTTGCAGTTTAATTTAACCAAGGGTGTTTTCATGAGTTAGGATCAATCCAAAAAATATGTCCCAAGTCCGCGTTCGTTTTGCCCCGAGTCCCACCGGGTTTTTCCACATCGGCAGTGCGCGCACCGCCCTGTTCAGCTGGCTTTATGCCCGCCACACCGGCGGCGTGTTCATCCTGCGCATCGAGGACACGGACAAGGAACGCAACAGCGAGGCGTTTCTCAATGTCATCTACGACAGCCTGACCTGGCTCGGGCTCAACTGGGACGAGGGTCCGAAGGTCGGCCAGTGTGGCGGGGGCGATCACGGGCCGTATCGCCAGAGCGAACGCGCGCATATCTATCGGGAGTATTTGGAGAAACTGAAGGCCACGGGCCGCACCTACGAGAAAGAAGGCGCGGTGTTTTTCAGGATTTCCGGCGAACCACAGGTCATCGAGGACGCCATCCGCGGCCGCGTCGAGCGGACCGAGGAAAAGGACTTCGTTGTCGTGCGCTCAGACGGCAACCCGGTGTTTCACTTGGTGAACGTGGTCGATGACATCACCATGGGCATCACGCACGTCATTCGCGGCGAGGATCATCTGTCGAACACGAGCAAGCACACGGAGCTGTTCAAAGCCTTCGGTGCACCGCTGCCGATTTATGCGCACATCCCGCTCATTCTAAAACAGAACGGGCCGGGCAAGATGTCGAAGCGCGATCAGGGGGCGCTGATCGAGGAATACCAAAAGCGCGGATTCCTACCCGAGGCGCTGGTCAACTTCCTGTGCCTGCTCGGCTGGAATCCGGGCGACGACCGAGAGAAGATGCCCATCGCCGAAATCATCCGGCTTTTCGATCTGCCCGGCGTGAACCAGAGCAATGCGCGCTTCGACGAGAAGAAACTCGCGCACATGAACATGCTCTACCTGCTGGAATTGCCGGCCGATCAGTTGGTGCAGCGCGCGCGGGATTATTTCACGCGGCAGGGCCTGGGATCGGTGTTCGTGAACGAGGCGCATTTCCGCGAGGTCATGCTGCTCAGCCAGCCGAAGATCAAGGCGATCGAGGAGCTGCCGGCTTACACGAATTATTTCTTCACCGACGATTTTGTGATCGACCCGAAAGTGCGCGAAAAAGTGATGGCCAAGGGCGACCCGAAGGCGCGCATCGCGGAATTATTTACGGTTTTGCAGACGACTGATTTCTCCAGTGATTCGGCCATCGAGGAGGCGATCAAGGCGCTCGCGGCCAGGAACGGGCTTGGCTTCGGCGATTATCAGGCGGTGGCGCGACTGGCGGTGTCCGGCACGAACGTCGGGCCCAGCATCACCAGCATGTTCCGCGTCCTCGGCCGCGACCGCGTGCTCAAGCGCCTTGAGCGGTTTCTGACGACGTGAGCGCGGCGATTGAACCGCTAGTGGACGCTAATTAAAGGTGACTATCCCTCACGACAAGTAGGTGTAAAAACGTCTAAAGCTGTGGCTGACTGGGACAATAAGTGTAGAAACCTCAAAATCTTGCAGAAATCTTTAAGGATTCTTGCAAGAATGCGACCGTCGCGTATGTTTGAGGCCTAAACTGAAACCTAACGCGCTCAGAGCGTCTTGAGGACAGCGCTCAACCTCTGTGACCTCCCGCTGCCTCTGCGTTCTCTGTGTTTAAAAAACAGCCCTGTCCGCTTTAGTGTTTGCCTTGAATTAGCTTCAGCAGCTCTGGATATTCGTTGATCGCGGGGAACTGCGGGAATTTCTCCACGACGTTGGCGGGGGCGTGAAAAAGGATGCCGTGGTCGGCCTGGATCAGCATGCTGGTGTCGTTGAAGGAGTCGCCGACGGCGATGACCGTATAATTGAGCGCCTGCAGCGCCTGCACGGACTGGCGTTTCTGGTCCGGCATGCGGAGTTGGTAGCCGGTGATGCGGTCGTTCGCCACGATGAGCCGGTGGCAAAAGAGGGTGGGCCACTTGAGCTGGCGCAGGAGCGGCTGGGCGAACTGCTCAAACGTGTCGGAGAGGATGATCGCCTGGGTTTGCGCGCGGAGCGCATCCAGGAATTCGACCGCGCCGGGCAGGGGCGAGAGCGTGCCGATGACTTCCTGGATTTTCGACAGCGTGATGCCGTGCCGGTCGAGAATATCCATCCGGTAGTGCATCAGCTTGTCGTAATCGGGTTCGTCGCGGGTGGTGCGGCGCAATTCGGGCAGGCCGGTGCGCTCGGCGACGGCGATCCAGATCTCCGGGGTGAGGACGCCCTCCATGTCGAGGGTAACGATGGTTTGCTTCATGATTGGGCTGAGGTCCGGAAGGTTTTAACCGCGAATGAACACGAATGAACACGAATTTTTTCCCGCGGATAGCGCGGATAAGCACGGATGAGTAGTGATTTATCCGCGTTCATCAGCGCAATCCGCGGGAAAAAGAATTTATTGGTATCCATCGGTGTAATCCGTGGTGAATCTGGGTTCAGGTTGCTGCCTTCGCCCAGGTGTCCCTCAGCGTGATGGTGCGGTTGAAGACGGGCTTGCCCGGCTGTGCATCCTTCGGATCGAGCGCGAAGTAGCCGAGGCGTTCAAATTGAAAGCGCTGGTCGGCGCGCGCCTCCTGGAGGGAGGGCTCCAGTTTTGCGTTCACGACTTCGAGCGAATGGGGGTTGATGTGCTGCTTGAAATCGCCGTCGGCGTCCGGCTCGGGCACGGTGAAAAGGCGGTCGTAAAGGCGCACCTCGGCCTCGATGGCGTGCGTGGCGCTGACCCAGTGGATGGTGCCTTTGACTTTTTTGGCGGCGGTGGGGCCGCCGGTGCGCGAGTCGAGGTCGGCGGTGCAGCGCAGCTCGGTGATTTTGCCCGCGGCGTCTTTCACCACCTCGTCGCACTTGATGATGCAGGCATATTTGAGCCGCACTTCGCCGCCGGGTTTGAGGCGGAAATATTTCGGCGCGGGAACTTCCATGAAATCGTCGTTCTCGATGAAAATCTCGCGGGTCAGGGCGAGCTTGCGCGTGCCGGCGGTTTCGTCGCCGGGATTGTTCACCGCATTGCACTCGATTTCGGTGCCGGCGGGAATGTTGGTCAGCACGAGTTTCACCGGGCGCAGCACGGCGAGGCGGCGCAGGGCCGTCGTGTTCAGGTCTTCTCGGATGGCGTGTTCGAGCACGGCGACGTCGGTGAGGCCGTTGAACTTGGTCACGCCGATGTGGTAGGCAAAGTTGCGCAGCGCGGCGGCGGGCACGCCGCGCCGGCGCAGGCCGGAGATGGTGGGCATGCGGGGATCGTCCCAGCCGGTGACGATTTTTTCCTGCACAAGCTGAAGGAGCTTGCGCTTGCTCATCACGGTGTAGCCGAGGCTGAGTCGGGCAAATTCGTACTGGTGCGGAAGCGCGCGGGGCAGGTCGAGACCCTCGAGAATCCAGTCGTAGAGCGGCCGGTGCACTTCGAACTCGAGCGTGCAAATGCTATGGGTGACGCCTTCGATGTAGTCGCTCAGGCAGTGGGCGAAATCGTACAGCGGGTAGATGCACCATTTATTGCCGGTGTGGTGATGCTCGGCGTGGCGGATGCGGTAGATGAGTGGGTCGCGCAGCCAGATGTTGGGCGCGGCCATGTCGATCTTCGCCCGCAGCGTGCGGGCGCTGTCGGGAAACTCGCCGGCTTTCATGCGCTGGAAAAGGTCCAGGCTTTCCGCGACGGTGCGGTTGCGGAACGGGCTGTCCCGGCCGGGTTTGTCGGGCGAGCCGCGGTATTCGTCGGTTTCCTTGGGCGAAAGGTCGCAGACGTAGGCCTTGCCCTTCTTGATCAGCGTGACGGCGTATTCGTAAATCTGGTCGAAGTAGTCGCTGGCGAAAAAAGGCTCGAGGCCAGAGGCAAGAGGCGAGAGGTCGGAATTTGAAATTTGAGATTTGAAATTTGAAATCGGCGAGCCGGAGGCCGCCAAATGGAAGTCCGGCTGGCCATTGACGGTCTGCGCTTCCGGCATTTTGCCCTTGGGCTTGAAGCCGAGGCAGTGGTCGGCCCAGCCGCCGATGAGCCAGTTGACATCGGCGATGATGGAATCGACATATTCGACATCTTCCTTCGTCGGGTTGGTGTCGTCCATGCGGAGGTTGCACTGGCCGGCGTTTTCATGGGCGATGCCGAAATTGAGGCAGATGGACTTGGCGTGGCCGATGTGCAGGTAGCCGTTGGGCTCGGGCGGAAAACGCGTGATGATCTTGGCGTAACGCTTTTCCGCGACGTGCTGGGCGACGATGTCGCGGATGAAATCGCTCGGGGCCGGCGCGGCGGGCTCGGTGTTCTCAACGGTCATAACGCGGCAAATTGCGGAACTGGCGGGCGCGAGGCAACGACGCAATTTCGCAAAAAGCAGGTCGGCCGACCGGCTAGTGATGCTTTAAAAACACTGTAGTCGTTTTCGGAGCCCCATGTCATTCTGAGCGCAGCGAAGAATCCAGTGAGATTACGCTGCGAGTGTTGGCTCTGTCCAAGTGGATTCTTCACTTCGTTCAGAATGACAAACCAAGAGCCATTTCTGCTGCAGTTTTAGTTAAACCGCTCCATGCCGCGGGCCAGGCGGATGACCGGGAAGTTTTATACCGGTGCGCCAGCCAGCGGCGCGGACGACGGAGCCTGCGTCGGGGAAGGCAGCGCGCCGTCGGCCTGCATTTCCTTGAGCAGGCTGCTGAAGTAGGGGATGAGCTGTTTCTTTCGGCTGACGATGCCGGGGAGGTCGAAAATTTCGTCCTTTTCCACGTGGGCGTAGTGAATGCGGCTGATCAGCTCGGCGTTGCCTTTGACGAGGAGGAGCGAGTTTTGCGTGTTGATGTCGGTGACAAGGAGGGCGGCAAAAGCGAGGCGGTCGGCCTCGCAAAGCTGCTGGAGCGCGGCGGCGAGTTTTTTGGCATGTTGCCAAAAGTTGCCGAAGCCAAGTTCCTCCACCTGGGAGACGGTAAAGCGAAGGCCTTCCTCTTCGTAGAGCTTGAAGTCGGAGCGGATGACTTTTTCCGGCGGGTTGGCGAGAATGACAGAGCCGGAGTTGAAGATGGCCTCGGCGAGCGTGCGGGAATCAACGGCGGCAGTCGTGGACAGCCAGGAAAGAAGCAGGGCGTCCTTCTCGGTCGAGGTCGGCGAGTTGAGATGGAGCGTATCGGAGATGATGCCGCCCATCATGACACCGGCGATTTCGGGCGAGGGGGTGAGGCCTTCGCGCCGGAAGAGGTCGGCGATGATGGTGCAGGTGGAACCGACCGGTTCGTTGATAAAAAGGATGGGCTGCGGGGTGTTGAGCGGGCCCAGGCGATGGTGATCGATGATCTCGGTGATCGTGACTTCGTTGGCGCCGGCGACGGCCTGGGTCATTTCATTGTGGTCGACGAGCACGAGGCGCGTCTTCACGGGCCGGAGCAGGTCGGTCTTGGTCAGAATGCCCTGGAGCCTGCCTTCGTCGGAGAGGACCACAAAGGCGTGGGCGCGGGAGAGGGCGATTTTCTTGCGAAGATCGGCGATGCGGGTCTCGGCGTTGACGGAGGCAAAGGCGTGATCGATGATCCGGTCGATGGTCGAGGCCGTGCGGATGACCCAGGCCGTGGTGGCGGAGTCGTAAGGGCTCACGAGGATGGAAACGTTGTTATCCCGGGCGAGCTGGACGACGTCATCATCGACCGGAAGGCTGCCCGTGATGACGAGCGCCCGGACGCCGAGCTGGATGGAGCGTTGTTGGATGTCCCAGCGGTCGCCGACGATGATGATCGATTGCGACGAGGGGATATTGTCGTCCGAGGAAACTTTCCCGAATGAACGAATATCCATCGCGCCAACGCGGATGAAGAGGTCCTCTTCGCGGGCCGGCTCAAAGGTGTGAAGAATGCGGGCCTTCAGGGCGCGGCCGATGTGCGCAAGGCTGCTGGTGACCTGGCGCATGAGGCGCGGCTCGTTGATGCGCGGAAGAAAAAAGCTCCCGAGCTGCGCGATGGTGACGGTGCCCAGCACATGGCGGTCGGCGGCGGTGACGGGCAGCACATTCACGCCGTGGCGGTCGATCAGCTCGAGGGCCTCGGCGCAGGTGGCGGTCTGCGGCACGTGGATGACGTCAGTGACCATGACGTCGCGCACGCGCGGGGTGACATCGTTGACATAAAGCGGCAGCGGCTGATGGAAGCGCTTCAGGATAGTGTCGATGCGGACGTTGGAATTGCCGCAGCGAGCGGCAATGTAACCACGTTCGCCGCGCGCCTCCTTGAAGGCGGCATAGGCAATGGCTGAGCAGATGGCGTCAGCATCGGGATTACGGTGCCCAATAATGTAGGTGGTGTCAGTGGCGGTCATAATATCATGTCCGGCAAGCGGAGAAGCATGCAGCGAAGGAACGTTTTTACAAGAGATGGTTCCATCCAAAGTAGGATTGTTGCCACGGATCGGGGCAGGGTTTCCAACCTTCCCGCAGGCTGGACAAATGTTTTCGCGGCCCATTACGCTTGGGCGATGAAGATTTACCTCGATGGCAAGTTTGTCGATGCAGCCGACGCGAAAGTCTCCGTGTTCGACCACGGCCTGCTTTACGGCGACGGCGTGTTCGAGGGCATCCGGCTTTATGGCGGTAATGTCTTCCGCCTCGACGAGCACCTCGAGCGTTTCGAGTATTCCGCCAAGGCCATCATGATGCAGCTGCCCCTCACGCGCGCCGAGTTGTCCGCCGCGGTCTGCGAGGCCTGCCGCCAAAACGGCCTGCGCGATGGTTACATCCGCCTTGTGGCTACGCGCGGGGTGGGCGACCTCGGCCTGTCCCCTTGGCTGTGTCCGAAGCCGACGCTCTTTATCATTGCCGACAAGATCGCGCTCTATCCGAAGGAATATTACGAGAAAGGCCTGGAGATTGTCACGGTGCCGACGCGCCGGATGAGCCCGGCCGCGTTGCCGTCGACGGTCAAGTCGTTGAATTATCTCAATAATATCATGGGCAAGATCGAAGCCCGGCAGGCCGGCGCGCTCGAGGGCATCATGCTTAACGAGCAGGGTTATGTGGCTGAATGCACGGGTGATAACATTTTTATCGTCCACAAGGGCTCCATCCTCACGCCGGCGGCCTCGCAGGGCGCGCTCAAGGGTATTACCCGTGACGCCGTCTTTGCCCTCGCCGGGGAACTCGGCGTGCCCATCCGCGAAAACAACCTCACGCGCTACGATGTGTGGTGCGCCGACGAATGCTTCCTCACCGGCACCGGCGCCGAAGTCATTGCCGTGGTCAAACTCGACGGCCGCGTGATCGGTTCGGGCCAGCCCGGCCCTGTCACCCAGCGCGTGTTGGAGGCGTTTCATCGTCGCGCGCTGACCGAGGGCACCAAGATTTAGCAGGCTGTCGGACGTCCGACAGCCTCCTATATGCAGGAGGTTTGCACGCTGTGCCAAGCCAGCGCACCCGCCGCGCCAAATGGCGCAATCGGTGTCGCGCTTGGCGCAGTGCGTTGCGCGCTTGCCAGCGTGCAACGGCATGGCATGATTAGTGCATAAAATAGAAGCGTGTTTCATGTTACTCCAAAAAAAGTCACCAGCTCAGTCGATAATTAAGACTAGTCTGTTATAATTTCCCCATGGCCAACCCGCTCAAATGTGACCTCTGCTCCAAGCCCGCCACGGTGCACCTCACGCAAATCGTGAATAACAAGGTGCACAAGGTGGACCTGTGCGAAGCCTGCGCGCAGGCCAAGGGCGTGACCGACCCGAGCGGATTTTCGCTCGCGGACCTGCTGCTCAAGACCTCGCTCAATGCGGAGCCCGCCGCCAACCTGCGCTGCGAGCAATGCGGGTTCACCTCCATGGATTTTAAAAAGCACGGCCGCTTCGGCTGCCCCGCCTGCTACGATTACTTTAAGGGACTCATCGAGCCCATGCTCGACAACATGCACAAAGGCAGCACCCACGTCGGCAAAGTCCCCCGCCGCGCGCTCGAGCGCAAATCCCGCTTCGACCGCCTCACGCAACTTGAGACCGACCTTGATAGTGCGATCAAGGCTGAACGTTACGAGGACGCCGCCCGTGTCCGCGACGAGATCCACCAGGTGAAGCAAACCTTCGAGCAAAAACCGGCGCGCTGACCCATGACCATTTCCTCGCTCATCGATTCCCATTCCGAACTGACCGATACTGCGACCAGCAAGTGCGCGATCGTCCTCATGACGCGCATCCGCCTCGCGCGCAACCTCGCCGGCCAGCCGTTTCCCGGTTGGGCCAAGCCCGCGCAACGCGCCTCCATCCTTGAATCCTGCCGCGAGGCCGTCGCCGCCGCGCCGCAGATGAAGCGCGGCCTCAACATCGCGGTCGGCGAACTCAGCGACCTGGAGAAACAAATCCTCGTCGAACGCCACCTCATCAGCCGCGAGCTCAGCGGCGCCAAGGCCGGCGCCGGCATCGTCATCAGCAAGGAGCAGACGCTCTCGGTCATGGTCAACGAGGAGGACCACCTGCGCATCCAGACGCTGCGCGCCGGCTTCCAGCTGAAAAAAGCCTGGAACGCCATCAACGAACTCGACTCCACGCTCGAGGAAAGCCTCGACTTTGCCTTTTCGCCGACGGTCGGCTACCTCACCGCGTGCCCCACGAACCTCGGCACCGCCATGCGCGCTTCCGCCATGATGCACCTGCCCGCGCTCGTCATTTCCAGCCAGATGGAAAAAGTCGTCCGCGCCGTGAACCAGCTCGGCATGGTCGTGCGCGGCCTCTTCGGCGAAGGCTCCGACGCGAGCGGCAGCATTTTCCAGATTTCCAACCAGACCACGCTCGGCGAATCCGAGGAGGACATCATCAAGCGCCTCACCACCGTGCTCAATTCCATCATCGAGCACGAACGCAATGCCCGGGAGAAACTGCTCGAGGCTGACGCCGGCAAGCTTCACGACAAGATCGGACGCGCCTTCGGCATCCTGCAAAATTCCCACCTGCTCACCTCCAGCGAGGCCATGAACCTGCTTTCCCTCATCCGCCTGGGCATCGATTTCGGTGCGTTTCCCGATGTCGTGCGCTCCACCGTGGACCGTCTCCTCATCGAGGCGCAGCCCGGCCACATCCAGCACCTCTCCAAGCACGACCTCGAGGCCGGCGCCCGCGACTTTGCCCGCGCGATCAGACTGCGCGATGAGTTTGCAAAAATCTCCGCGCCGAACTTTACTATCAACGGAAAGAACTAATCCCATGGCCGACGCACCCGAACCGATGAACAATTTCACGCCTCGCGCGCAGCAGGTACTGGCCCTCGCGCGCAAGGAAGCCGACCGCTTTCATCACAACTATGTCGGCACCGAGCACATTCTCCTCGGCCTGATCAAACTCGGCCAGGGCGTGGCCGTCAGCGTGCTCCAAAAAATGGGCCTCGACCTCGAGACCGTGCGCGCCGCCGTCGAGAAACAAGTCGGCACCGGCCAGGAAACCAAGGCCGCCGGCAGCATCCCTTACACGCCCCGCGTCAAGAAAGTCCTCGCGCTGGCCGGCAAGGAAGCCAAGGCGCTCAACCACTCTTATGTCGGCACCGAGCACATCCTGCTCGGCCTGCTGCGCGAGGGCGAGGGCGTGGCCGCCCGCGTCCTGAAGTCGCTCGATGTGGATATCGAGCGCACCCGCAACGAAATTCTCCGCGAGCTCGACCCGCAATTCTCCGGCGGCGAAGGCGGCGAGGAAGCCTCCGCGCCCGCGCCCCGCGGCAGCGGCGCGGCCGGCGACGAGAAGAAGGAAGTCAAGACGCCCGCGCTCAAGGCCTTTGGCCGCGACCTCACCGAGCTCGCCCGCCGCGGCGAACTCGATCCCGTGGTCGGCCGCAAGACCGAGATCCGCCGCGTCGTCCAGATTCTCTGCCGCCGCACGAAGAACAACCCTGTGCTCATCGGCGAGGCCGGCGTGGGCAAGACCGCCATCGTCGAGGGCCTCGCGCAGGAAATCGCCAGCGGTATCGTGCCCGAGATCCTGATCGACCGGAAGGTCATCACCCTCGACCTCGCCCTCATGGTCGCCGGCACCAAGTACCGCGGCCAGTTCGAGGAGCGCATCAAGGCCGTGATGGACGAGATCAAGCGCGCCAAGAACATCATTCTCTTCATCGACGAACTTCACACCATCGTCGGCGCCGGCGCCGCCGAGGGCGCAATGGACGCGTCCAACATCTTCAAGCCCGCCCTCTCACGCGGCGAGCTCCAGTGCATCGGCGCGACCACCCTCAACGAGTACCGCAAGTACATCGAGAAGGACAGCGCCCTCGACCGCCGCTTCCAGTCCGTGAAGGTCGAGGCCCCCTCGGTCGACGATACCATCCTCATCCTCAAGGGCATTCGCAGCAAATACGAGGATCACCACAAGGCGATCTTCACCGACAAGGCCCTCGAGGCCGCGGCCAAGCTCTCCGACCGTTACATCACCGGCCGCTTCCTGCCCGACAAAGCCATCGACGTCATGGACGAGGCCGGCTCGCGCGCCCGTATCGCCGCGCTCAACCGCCCGCCCGACATCGAGGCGCTGGCCAAGGAAATCGAGACCGTCTGCGCGCTCAAGGAAGAGGCCATCAGCAAACAACACTTTGAAGAAGCGGCCCGGCATCGCGACACCGAGAAACATCTCCGCGCGAAGCAGGAGCTCATCACGGAACAATGGAAAAAGGCACGCGAGGAAAAGCGCGTCACCATCGACGAGGACCTCATGATGCAGGTCACGGCCGACTGGACCGGCATTCCGCTCAGCCGCATGGAGAAAAAGGACAACGAGAAGCTCCTCGCGCTGGAAGGCGAAATCCAAAAGGCCGTCATTGGCCAGGAACTCGCCGCGGGCGCCATTGCCCGCGCCCTGCGCCGCTCGCGCACCGATTTGAAGGATCCGCGCCGCCCCATCGGCTCGTTCATGTTTGTCGGCCCGACCGGCGTCGGCAAGACCGAGACCGCCAAGCAGCTGGCCGCCCAGATGTTTGGCAACCAGGACGCGCTCATCCAGATCGACATGAGCGAATACATGGAGAAATTTTCCGTGTCGCGCCTCGTCGGCTCGCCTCCCGGCTACGTCGGCTACGAGGAGGGCGGCCAGCTCACCGAGGCCG
>Ga0210398_10000819_pt1 | contig 34281 bp, 32 predicted proteins | sample IncBWC4OmetaG_FD_161047 | JGI IMG/M metagenome (GOLD analysis project Ga0210398, IMG submission 161047) | Forest soil microbial communities from Barre Woods Harvard Forest LTER site, Petersham, Massachusetts, United States - Inc-BW-C-4-O | ecosystem: Environmental > Terrestrial > Soil >... | reverse complement strand
AAGTCGGTCGGGATCGCGCCAAATGCTTGCGCCATCGGGCTTTTCGGATCATGAAACATCAGCGGCGCGATTTCATCGAGCTTGGCCGCGAACAGATCGGGAATCGGATGCTCGTCGAGCCAGAATCCCGCGGGCGCAACCAGGACGAGCTTTTTCGCGCGGCTGTTGTCGAGTGCCGCGATTTCGGCCGCCAGCATCCCGCCCATCGAATGGCCGACGAGGTCGGCGGTCGGGACTTTCAGTTCGTCCATCAACTCGTGATAGAAGAGCGCCGCGTCGATTACATCATCGATGTGCTCACTGCCAGTCGACTCGCCGTAGCCCGGGAAATGCGGAGCGTAGACCTTATGCGTCTTGCCCAGCTCTTCGAGGAACGGATCGACGCCGAAAAAGCCGCCGGCGCCGTGGACGAACAGCAACGGATCGCCGCTGCCGAATTCCCACATCTCGATCGAAAACTTACCGCCGAGAAGTTGTTTGGTGGTTTTCATTACTTCGCACTCCGTGTCTCGGCGTTCGCGCCGTTGGGGCGCGCATGCCCGTTGGTATGCTTCGGCACCTTGAGCTCGAAGTCGACCGGCGCGGGAATCGCGCGCTCGGAAGCCGGCATCGGTTTCGCCGACCACTTGTCTTCGTAGTCACTCCACAGGTCGCGCAGGTACGGCATGCACTCGCGCGCAAAGAGCTCGGTGCTCTTGGTCACCAGCTCCGGCGGCATCGAGCCGAGCTGCATCAGCATCATCAGATGGCCGCAGTTGAGCGACTTCATCGCTTCGCGCAGACGCTCGCGCACAGTCTTGGGCGAGCCCGCGATGACATAGCCCTGATCGATGAAGTCCTTCCACTTGAGGCCTTCGCGACGCAGCGCGGCCTGATCGCCGACCTGCCCGAGAATGCCGGCCTTGATGGTTTTGACGGTGCGATATCCCGGCGCATCGGCGAACCCGTCGTAGACGTGCAGACAGCGGTTGTAGAAGTAATCCATGTGGGCGGCGTAGTCCTTCTCCGCCTGCGCGTCGGTCTCGGCGACGGCGACCACCTGCGCGAATCCCATCGAGTAGGGATTGAGCGGCTTGCCCATCTTCGCCATCACGTCCCAGTAGCCGTCGGCAACCTTCTTGCCCGCGATGTACCCGAAGTAGGAAAGGAAGCTGTAGTTGTAATCATTGCGCGCGCAGAAATCCCAGGTCTCGACCGACCCGCCGCCCGGAATCCAGATCGGCGGATGCGGCTTCTGGATTGGCTTGGGCCACAGATTGACGTACCGGAGCTTGGTGTACTTGCCGTTGAAGGAGAACATCTCCTGCTCCTTCCACGCCTTGATGATCAGATCATGCGCCTCGTAGTACTTCTCGCGCAGGGTGGCCGGAATCTCGCCGTAACAGAAATTGGTGTCCATTGAGGTGCCGACCGGGAAGCCCGCGACCAGGCGTCCGCCCGAGATGACATCGAGCATCGCGAATTCCTCGGCGACGCGAATCGGCGGATTGTAGAGCGCGATCGAGTTGCCCAGCACCACGATGTTGGCGTTGCGGGTGCGGCGCGAAAGCGCGGCCGCCATGATGTTCGGCGACGGCATCATGCCGTAGGCATTCTGATGATGCTCGTTGATGCCGAGCCCGTCGTAGCCCATGCGATCGGCGAATTCGAGCTGATCGAGGTAATCATTGTAAAGCTGGTGGCCGATTTTGGGGTCGTAGAGGTTCTGTGGAATGTCGACCCACACGCTCCGGTACTTGTCCTTGAAGTCCTCCGGCAAGTACCGATACGGCATCAGATGGAACCAGGTAAATTTCATTTATGCTCTCCTTCGTGTCCTCTTGGCGGGGCCCAGTCGCGTTGCGCTCAGGCGTGTGCCGCGGCGGCTGAATCCTGTTGAACTGCTTTCACGTTCGCTTCTCTATTTTTTGCGCGACCTTTGGAAGTCACGCCATTTGCCTTAGGCAATACGCCGTTCCCATTGCCGGTGTGATGCGCGGCCAGCGCCTGCGCGGCGCTCAGATGAAACTCGAAGGCGCGTTCGACGAAGCTCTCGGGATTGAGCCCGGTCAGCTCGCGGAACGTATTGTCCTGGCCCGTGAGCAGAAACGCGCCGTTGAGGCTGGCCCACATCACCGAGGCGGTGGTCGCGAGATCCATGACATTCGGAATGAGGCCGCGATCATAGGCGCGGCCGACCGCCGCCTGCCATTGAGCAAAAGCCCGATGGCCGAAGACCAGCACACTGTTGTAGTGCTCGATTTCCCTGCTGCGTTTGAGCCGCTTGCGAATCCGCGCATAGCCGACCGACTGATGAATCAGGAACAGCTCACGCGATTTGTTGAGGTACTCGATGTAGGCACGCGCCATCGTGCGCAGCTCGGCGAGCGGTTCGAGGCCGGAGGACTGAATCGTCGCATAGCGCGCGACGAGCTCCTCGATGCGATCGGCGGTAAGTTGGAGAAACAGATCATCGCGGGAATGGAAGTACAGATAGATGGTGCCGACGGCCACTTCGGCCTCGCGCGCCACCATCTCAATCGTGGCGCTCTCAAGGCCGTGCCTGGCGAAGACCGAGGCGGCAGCCTCGAGGATGGTCTGTCGGCGGGCGCTGCGTTCGCGCCGTTTGCGTTCTTGTACGCTCATCGATGGATGAAGTGAATGAAGCTTCAGTTTCTGAACTCCAACTCATAGCGCCCAGGAGAGCATCCTGTCAAACGGCCGAAACGGCGTCTGGTCGGCTCTTAGACCAGCCCGGCCAAAGCGATATTGACAGTCGCCGATGGGGGCGTAGTGTAGCGGCTGATTCGATCGGGGAAGCCGGTGTGACGCCGGCACTGCCCCGCAACTGTATGGAGCGCATCTGCGTTCCGAGTCAGGAGACCGATCGAAGCTATCGAGCCGATGAACCTTCGGGGGTGAGGGAGGCTTCAGGAACGTCGTCCGCAACCATTGCCACCAGAGCGCAATCCAGGCTGACCGATCCTGTTCGACTTCCATCATAGTTTCCCGGCAAGCGTTACACGGCCGCGATCCATGGATGGCGAGCAGAAAATAGCAGACCGCCTCAACCATAATACGTCATGGCTGCGTGGTGTGGGTCGCGGTCACAGCATCGCGTTCAGCGCGTCGGTCGCTGCGCATTTGCTGATTTTCATTGCGCTGGTGTTTCTGCTTCCGCAGATAGAGCGGCCGCATCATGATTGGGTGCTCGCGTACCTGGTGGAATTCGATCGATCCGGAGCGGCTGGGAGAGGAGCTGGGGCCGGCAATGCCGGCGCCAGCTCCTCTCCCGCAGCGGCGCATGATGGGGCAGCCGCGGCCAAGCCGCGGCCGCCTCGTCATGCGCATCAGCGCGCCGCGCGCGCGGAGGCGGAGCCCCCGCGCACGGCGCCGAAGACCGCGGCAATAGCGGCATCGCCGGTTCCCGGCGACGCCGCCTTTGCCGCGCGCAGCAAGCCGGTGGTTCCAGCCGCCTCGGCGGGAACCAGCGGCGCGCGTGGCGATGTCGCAGCGGCCGCGGCCGGCGGGTTCGGCACGCATGGCGGTGAAGGTGGTGCGGGCAGCGGTGGTGGGCTGGGAAACGGAACCGGATCCGGGTCAACGCATGTAGCCTATGGGCAGAATCCAGGTCCTAAGTACCCGATCGAGGCGCGCCGTCGGGCGCAGGAAGGAACCGTCCTGCTGCGCATCAAGGTGAGCGCGGATGGGTCGGTCGAGCGAGTCGAAATCGCGCAGTCTTCGGGGTTCGATTTGCTGGATGAAAGCGCGCTGGAAACGGTGCGCGCGCGATGGCGTTTCGTCCCGGCGTTGCGCGCCGGCACGCCCATCGAAAGCTGGTGCATGGTGCCGATTCGTTTCGCGTTGACTGAAGCGCGGGCGAACTAATCATCGCACTCGAAATGCAGTGCGATTTGCTTTGCGGACCATTTTTCGGTTTCAAAAACCCATGCTATAGACGAATTCAGAGGCGTCGATAAGACCGGGGGTCAGGGACAATGGCTGAAAAGATGACGAGGAAGGTTTTCGCGATGGTGGCGGTGGCGCTTTTTGTCTGCGCGCTATTGATACCGTCGCGGGCGGGCGCGATCGAGGTGAAGAAGCTCATGCCTGGAGGCGAGAGCGCGCCCAGCGGCGGAGGCGGCGGCGGTGGTGGCGGTTCCGCGCCCAACCCGATGAGCAAGGCGCAGCAACAAGCGCTCTCCGATGCGGTCTCCAGTGACTCCGAGCAGTTTGTCGATCAGGAAAGCGAGAAGAAATCTTCCGGCGAAGCCTACGTCGATCTGGAGCACGCCAAGCCGCATATTTTTCCAAGCGGTGGCAACGTAACCGTGAAGCTGCAGGCGGCGGCCTACAAGGCTAAGGGCAAGAAGACCGGCGAGGAAAAGGCGCTGGTTTTCAAGTACAAGTCCAAGGGCAACAGCTACGTGCTCGACGGCGACCCGACCTGGGAAGAAGCGAACGCCGCTACCGCCAAGGCCAAGTAATGGTCTAAGGCCGAGCTTCCAGCACCAGATTGAACGGGGTCTGGGTCGCGATACGAAAGCGCGTGAATCCACCCGCGGTCACCACCTCGCGAAGCCGCTTCGGCCCGGCCTGGGTGCCGAGCGCGAGGCCGACCTCCTGCGCGCGCGAGGCCGGGGTGCAGACCATGGTGGATGCCGAATAGAACATTCGTCCCAACGGATTCAGGTTGTCCGCCGTCTCGTCATTGGCAAAGGGCTCGACGATCATCCAGGTGCCGGTCGGCTTCAAGGTGCTCAGGACATGCGCGGCGGCGCCGGCAGGATCGCCCATGTCATGCAGGCAATCGAAGCAGGCGACCAGGTCGTAGCTGCCGGGAAAATCTTTCGCGGTCGCCTTTTCGAATCGGACCCGATCGGCCACGCCGGCTGCCCGTGCCGCTTCGCGCGCGTGCTCGATCGAGGGTGGATGGAAATCGAATCCGATGAACTGCGATTTCGGGAAGGCTTTCGCCATCAGAATCGTGGACGAACCGTGACCGCATCCGACATCGGCGACGCTCGCGCCGCGCTCCAGTTGGGCGACGACTCCCTCGAGCGCAGGCAGCCAGCTCGCGATGAGATTGGTGGCATAGGCAGGACGGAAAAAGCGTTCGGTGCCGCGGAACAAACAGACATCATGCTCGCCCCATCCGACGCCGCGGCCGGAGCGGAATGCCTCGGTGATTTTCGGTTCGTCGCGCATCATCGAGGCTGCGATTTCGAACGATGCGGGTGCGAATAGCGGGCTGTCTTCGGTGGCGAACACCAGCGCCTGCTCTTCGCTCATGAAGTAGCGCTGCGCGGACTTGTCGTAGCCGATATACCCGGCCGAGGCCTGCGCGGCGAGCCATTCGCGCACGTAGCGTTCGAAGGTTCCGGTGCGCGATGCCAGCTCTTCGGAGGTCGCGGGGCCGTTTTCCGCGAGTGCCTTGTAAAGTCCGAGCCGATCTCCAATCACGACCAATGCCGCGCCGAAGGCGACGCCCATATCGCCGATCATCTTCTGCGCCAGTTCCTGGAACTTCTCCTGATCGATTGCCATCGGAGTTCTCCGGTTTGGATTTCTATATATAGGGCAGGATCGGCGTGTCCGCGTTGAGCAGCATCGCGCCGACCATCGCGAGGGTTTTGCGTTGCGCCACGATATGCTGGCAGAAGGTTTCCGCGTCGCGCAGCGCGCGATCGAGCGGGCTCCGATCGGAGTATATCGCCGCGGAGCCGGCTGCATCGTAGAGCATCCGGATGATATCGCGCGCGGCCTGGGCCGCGTTAACGCGCGACAGCCATGCGTCGGCGCGCTCGCGAACCGAAGGAGTTTCGTTTTTTTCCAGGCGCGCCCATTCGCGCTCCATCGCGGAGAAGACGTACGACCGGGCGGCGCCGAGAATCATCTCGGCGTCGGCGATGACGCTTTGAATGCGGCTGATGTTTTTGTAAACGCGACCGCCCGGCATCTCAATCTTGTGCTGCATCATTTCCGTGACGTGGTCGATGGCGGCGCGTGCGGCGCCCAGCGGAACGCCTGAGACTTTGGGCAGAAAATTGGTAAATCGCCGCCACAGAATTCCCTCGCGATAGGCCGGCTTTCGGAAGTCGGTGCGAAATCGCTCGGGGACGAAAAGATCCTTCGCGCGATAGTCGGAGCTGCCGGTCCCGCGCATGCCGGTGGTATGCCAGTTGTCCACGATTTCGATGCCGCTTGCGGGCGCGAGCAATGCACAAGTCACCGGCGCGCCGCCGGACTTCATGACCGGTGCTCCTTTCTCATGAAGTACGCAACTAAGACCGACCACCTCGGCATGAGATACACCCGACCCGAAGGGCCACTGGCCGGTCACCCGAAATCCGCCATCGACGCGCTCTGCTTTACCGGCCGGGAGGATGCTGCCGGCGGTTGCCATGTCGAGGCGCGGATAGATTTCGCGGCCGGCCGTGTCGTCGAGGTATCCGGCGAAGAAGCCGGAGTCGCATCCGATCATGACGCACCACGCCGCTGAGGCGTTGGCTTTCGCAAGTTCCTCGATTACCTCGACCTGCTCGGTGGGGCTGAGTTCGGGCCCGCCCCATTCTTTTGGCATCATCAGGCGGAACATTCCGGCGTCGCGCAGGCGTGCGGCGACTTCGGCGGGCAGCCGTCGAGCGTCGTCGATTTCCCGGGATTTTTCCTTCAAGTAGCCGGCCAGGGCGCGCGCGTTCGCATAGATGTCGGCGACGCCCATTCGCGCTCCCGTCTGTGGGTGTATCGCTAAGTTTGCAGCGGATGCCATTCAAATCCTCCTGGCGCACCCAGCTTTACTAATTGATCACTCAAGCGTCCAGCGGCGTGCGGCTATGGCGGCCCGGCCTTGATCAGCGCCTCGATGGCGTCGGCCAGCGAACGCGTTGCGAGCGCGAGGTTGCGAATCATCCACGGAATTTTCAGCAGCGCGCCGGGGTTGCGCACCAGGTAATTTGCCGCTGCCAGCGGTTTGACCCGGCCTTCCTCGTCGGCCATCTCGGCGCCGAAAATTTCGTCTTCGAGTGAATCGATGACGGTGCGCACGATCGCGAATGGAACGCCGCCGGCGGCGGCTTCGCTCGCGATAGCCACACTCTCCATATCGACTGCGATCGCGCCGCTAAGTTGCTTGGCGGCCCGCTTCTCGGCGGCATTCGGGAGGACCCGCGGCGAACTGAGGATCGCGCCCGTTGAAGATGCGAGGCCGGCGGCATGCAGCGTGCGCTCGCAATAATCCAGCGTCGCCGCGTCGACCGCCACTACATGCTCAGGATGCGCGTCGTCGGCGCGCGCTCGCATCGCGCGATCGGCGATCACGATATCCCCCGGGCGCAACCCGCCTGAAAGTGCTCCGACGACGCCGGTTCCGATAACCAAACTGGTTTCGGGTAATGCGGCGAGCGCCAGCCGCGCGATCGCTTTGCCACGCTTCATGCCGATTCCGGTGGCGATGAAAACCACCTCGCCGCGATCGGTCTGGGTGCGGAAACCGCTGAGTCCGTCAAGGTTCAGCTCGGTGCGATGGTTCAGTCGGCGTTTCAGAGCCGCGACTTCGCGCGAAAATGCATAGAAGATGAGAATCAAGATGGTGGAAGCGCTTGAGCCGCGCGCGCGCTGCTAGCAAAATTGCGCGGACGTAGGGCAGGGTCAAGCTGGTGGGCGATCAAATGGAAATAAAGCCGACGTGAAGAGGCTGATCGTCAATGGCGACGACTTCGGTTATTCGCGCGAGGTCAACGCCGGCATCATCCGCGCCCATCGTGAGGGAATCCTCACCAGCACCAGCCTGATGGTGGCCGATGCGGCGCGCGACGAGGCCGCGGCGCTGGCCAAAGAAAATCCCGCCCTCGATGTCGGTCTCCATCTGGTGGTGTGCATGGGACGCAGTGTGCTGCCACCTGCGGAGATTGCCCCGGTGGTGGATGCCCTCGGCCGCTTTGGCCACCATCCAGTGCTCAGCGGCCTGCGCTACTTCTTCACGCCCGGCATCCGCGCCAAGCTGATTGCGGAATGTCGCGCGCAAATCGAGCTGCATCTGAAACTGATCGGATACCTCAATCACATCGATGGTCATCTCAATTTTCACGTGCATCCCGCGCTCGCCGGCATCGTCGTCGCGCTGGCACAGGAATACAAGGTGCCGTGTATTCGATTGCCGGCGGAGCCGGTTTTCACCTCGTTGGCGATCTCGCGCAATCGCCTGCCTGGACAACTGATCGAGGCGATCATTTTTCGCGCGCTCTCGCGCCGCACGCGCCGGATGGCGACTGAGCGGGGCCTCAAATCGAGCGACCGGCTTTTCGGGCTTTATCAAACCCATCACATTACCGAGGACTATGTAGTAGCTGTGATGGAGCGGCTGCCCGAAGGTCTCACCGAGATTTATTTTCATCCGGCGCTGGACATCGGAGGAACGCCGCCTCCGCCGCCCTCGCAGATGGAAACTGAAGTCCTCACCAGCACTCGCGTGCGCGCCGCCGTCGCATCGCGTGGGATTCGGCTGACAACCTTTGGCGCAGTCGCGCGGAGCGGGCAGGAGAGCAGCGTCGATGGCTGAGATTACCATCCGTCCCGCGACTCGGGCCGATCTCGCGCGTTTGACGGAGATTTATAACTACTACGTCGTCAACACGCCGATCACCTTTGACCTGGAGCCACTCACAGTGGAGGCGCGCGAACCCTGGTTCGAGGAACATTCCGCGCGCGGACCTCATCGGGTCATGGTCGCGGTGGAGGATGGCATGGTGATCGGATACGCGAGCACCGGCCGCTTCCGCGTCAAACGGGCATACGATACGACGGCCGAATCGAGCATCTATTGTGGGCCCGAGGCGACCGGCCGCGGCATCGGAACGAAGCTCTACGCCGCGCTGTTCGAAGCGATCGGCGGTGAGGACATAAATCGCATCGTGGCGGGGGTGACGCTTCCGAATGACGCCTCGATCGCGCTGCACCATCGCTTCGGTTTTCGCGCGGTCGGAACCTTCACCGGGAATGGCCGCAAGTTCGGACGCTTCTGGGATGTGGCGTGGCTGGAGCGCCCCTTGAAGATCGCAGTCTGAACCCTTGACGCGCAATGGTGATGTCCTCGCGCAGCGAAATTAATTGCAATACTCTGTTTCCCATCGACCGCAGTCGTAGCCGGCTGCGGTACTGACTTCGCGAGAAAGGATGTTTTCCATGTTTGATCAGGAAGGCGCGCCGCTGGCCGAAAGTGGCAGCGATTTTCGGCTCCCCAAAACCGTAACTCCTCGCCGCTACCAGCTCCGGCTCATCCCGGACCTCACGCAATTCACTTTCGCCGGCGAGGAGAGCGTGGCGATCGTGGTCAATTCGCCGACCGCGGAAATCGTGCTCAACGCGCTGGAGCTGGAAATCGATCGGGTCAGCGTCGAGCGCGGGAAAACCTCGCTCAATGGAAGGGCCGAACTCGATCCCAAAAAAGAGCGCGTCGTCCTGCGCTTCGAGCGCGCGCTCGAAACCGGCGAGTGGAGACTAAAAGTCGCATTCCGCGGCATCCTCAACGATAAGCTCCACGGTTTCTATCGCAGCCAGTACCAGGATGCCGCGGGCAAGACCCATACGGCCGCGACCACCCAGTTCGAATCGACCGATGCGCGCCGCGCGTTCCCGTGTTGGGACGAGCCGGAACTTAAGGCGAGCTACCGGGTCACCCTGGTGGTCGATCAGGACCTCACGGCGATTTCGAACGCGCACGCCGAAAGCGCGAAGCCCAGCGCCATCAAGGGCAAGAAAGAAGTCGTCTTTGCCGAGACGATGGTGATGTCGACCTACCTGGTCGCCTTTATCGTCGGCGAGTTCGAGGCGACCGCGCCGGTCGACGCGGGAACTCCACTGCGGGTCGTACACGTGCCGGGCAAGGACAATCTGACCAGCTTCGCGAAGGAGATCGGCGCCTTCTCACTGAAATATTTCGCCAACTACTACGGGCTCCCGTATCCCGGTGACAAGGTCGACCTGATCGCGATTCCGGATTTCGCCTCGGGCGCGATGGAAAATCTCGGCGCCATCACCTTCCGCGAGACCGCGCTACTGGTTGACGAAAAAACCGCCTCGCGCGCCGAACTCGAGCGCGTGGCCGACGTCGTATCGCATGAGAACGCGCACATGTGGTTCGGCGACCTGGTCACCATGACCTGGTGGAACGGCATCTGGCTCAATGAGGCCTTCGCCACCTTCATGGAGATGCTCGCGGTCGACAAGTGGAAACCGCACTGGCGGCGCTGGGACAGCTTCTCGGTCTCGCGCGCGGCCGCGATGGCGATTGACGGGCTCAAGAGCACGCGCCCCATTGAGTTCACGGTCAACAGTCCGGAAGACGCGCGCGCGATGTTCGACGTGCTCACCTACGAGAAGGGCGCGTCGGTGCTGCGGATGCTCGAGCAGTACATGGGCGAGGAGGAATTTCGCAAAGGCATCGCCGCGTACCTCAAGAAGCATGAGTACGCCAATGCGGAGACCACCGATCTGTGGGACGCGCTCGAGGAATCCTCCAGGCAGCCCGTCCGCAGGATGATGGATTCGTGGATCTTCCAGCCCGGCTTCCCGATCCTCCGCGCCGAGGCCGGCAGCGATGGCAAGAGCCTCAAGCTCAGCCAGCGGCGGTTTTTCCTACTGCCGGACGGCACCGAAAACGATCAGCTTTGGCATGTGCCGCTGATGATTCGGGCGAAGACCCAGCGCGGCATCATCACCAAAAAAATCGTGCTGAGCGAACGCGAAACAACGGTCGCGCTCGATGGCAAATTCGAATGGGCGCTGCTCAACGAGGGCGGTCACGGATTCTACCGCGTCAACTACAACCCCGCGCTGCTGCAATCGATCACGCATAACCTCGCGGCGCTGAAGCCGATCGAGCGCTTCGGGCTGGTGAACGATACCTGGGCGGCGACTGTCGCGGGTCTCTCTCCGCTTCCGGAATTTCTCAAGATGGCGCGGCTGTTGACCGGCGAGACCGATATCAACGCGTGGCGCGCGCTGCTCGGCGCGTTCAACTATCTCGACATGATTGTCGGCGATAGCGATCGGCCGGCGCTCGCGGCGGAGGTTCGCAAAATCGTCGGGCCCGCATTCGCCAAGCTCGGATGGGAACCGCAGGCCGCTGAAGATGAACTGACGCGCCAGTTGCGCGGCGTCCTCGCGGCCACCCTCGGCTCCTACGGCGAAGATGCGGAGGTTCGCGCCAAAGCGAAGCAACTCTACTCGCTGTGGGATGATGATCCGTCGAAAGCGGATCGCGATATCGCGCCGGCGCTGGTTTCCATCCTGGCGTATTCGGGCGACGCCGGACGCTACGAGGAGTTCAAGAAGAAGTTCAAATCCGCGCGTACCCCGCAGGAAGAACAACGCTATCTCTTCGCGCTCGCGAACTTCCGCGACAAGGCTTTGTTGCGCCGCACTGCCGACATGTCGCTCGACGGCGAGGTGCGCACGCAGAACGCGCCCTATCTGATGAACTCGCTGTTGCTCAACACCTCCGGCCGCTACGAGGCGTGGGACTATATCCGCAGCCATTGGGAAGAGATGACGCGCAAGTACCCTGATAACGCGCTCCCTCGGATGTGTGAAGGAGTCGTCTCGCTAATCGATCGCGAAGATGAGGTGAAGAAATTTTTCCAGGAGCATCGCGTGCGGCTGGGTGGCAAGATCATCGACCAGCACCTCGAACGGCTCGCGATCGCGGTGAACTTCAGCCGCCGCGAAGGCAAGCACCTCGCATCGACGCTGAAAGCGAGATGAGTTTCTGATAGGGGGCGCTTCGTGAACGCCCCTACCAGGACCTAATGCATCCGGCGCGGGTCAGGCTGCGTATGCCCGAGGATCGGGTGCGCGCGATATGGCTTTTCGAGGGCTGCGATCTCCTCGGCGCTTAATTTAATGTCAACGGCTTTGTAAAGCTCGGTGAGCTGAGGGAGTTTGGTCGCGCCGATGATTGGCGCGGTGACGCCGGGTGCCTGCAGGATCCACGCGCAGGCGATTTGCACCGGAGTGACGCCGCGATTCTTCGCGACCTTCTCGACCGCATCGAGCACTTCAAAATCGTTGTCGCGAAAATACATGCTCTTGGCGAAGTCGTCGGTCTTGGCGCGCGTGGTCGGCTCGGTGCTGGTCTTGGTGCGGTTGCCGGCGAGAAATCCGCGCGCGAGCGGACTCCATGGAATCAGCCCGACGCCTTCATCGATGCAGAGCGGGTTCATCTCGCGCTCTTCCTCGCGATAAACCAGGTTGTAGTGGTTCTGCATCGTGGAAAATCGATGCCATCCATTCTGGCGCTGGAGGTTCAGCATCTTGTGAAATTGCCACGCCGCCATGCTGCTCGCGCCGAGGTAGCGGACCTTGCCCGCCCGCACCAGCGAATCGAGCGCGTCGAGGGTTTCCTCGATGGGTGTGGTGAAGTCGAAGCGATGGATTTGGTAAAGATCGATGAAATCGGTCTTGAGCCGGCGCAAAGATGCGTCGCATGCTTCGAAGATGTGCTTGCGCGACAGCCCCGCGCGATTGTGCCCCGAGCCCATGGGGCCGTGCACTTTGGTCGCGATCACGACCTCGTCGCGCGAGGCCATTTCGGCCAGCCAGCGGCCGGTGACCTCTTCGCTGACGCCCTGCGAATAGACATCGGCGGTATCGAAAAAATTTATTCCCGCTTCGAGCGAAACCTGGAAATGCTGGCGCGCCTCATCGGAGGTCAGCACCCAGTCGCGCCACTTCTTGTCACCATAGCTCATGCATCCGAGGCAGATGCGCGAAACGGTGGTGCCGGTTTTTCCAAGCTTGGTGTATTCCATTATGACTCCCGCGAAACGCCGAGGCCGGTGGGGCTTCGGCCGATTTCAGATGTATGGACCTCCGAGTAATTTCAGTCCGCTCGTACCGATGTCAAGGGACGACTATACTCACGTTCGCTATGAAGCTGGTGATCGAGGTTGACCGCGAAGACGATGGTCGCTGGATCTGCGAAGTGCCTGCGTTACCGGGTGTGATGGCGTATGGCCGAACGCGCAAAGCCGCACTCGCCTCGGTTCAGGCGTTGGCGTTGCGTGTCATTGCGGATCGCATCGAGCACGGCGAGTTGGATGGTAGGCCCGTCGAATTGATGTTCGAAGCCCGCTGAAGCCCCTTTTTTCCACAGCGTGCTCGTTTATCCCCGACGCAAGCAGTTGCGCCGATGGCGATCATGGTGCGGTTCTCACCATAAAAGACATCGACAGCGCCAAGCGCAGCATCCGCGCAAGCCCGCGTCGTTTCCTAACAGATCCAGACTGTCGAAAACCGCTATTGCTAGCAACATTCGCTGGGCCCATCTTTTTCAAATTGAACTGAAATGACTGAGCGGGCTGAAATGCGGGAGGGTGGGTGATCCAGATGAGCGGCGGTGCGCGCAGCGGAAGTTGGCCGGCGGTTAAGGCGAGTCGTCTATTGTCGGCGTTGCTGCGGATCGGCTGGGTGATCAAAAGGTCGCGAGGTTCGCACCAAGTCTTGGCGCGGCCCGGATTTCACGATTATGTATTCGCGTTTCACGATCGCCAGGAGATCGGTCTCAAAATGCTGGCGCGCGTTGCACGCCACACTGGTCTAAAACCCTCGGACTTGTAGTCGCTATTCGCCGGTAAATTTGGGCGGGCGTTTTTCGACGAACGCCGCGATGCCCTCGCGCGCGTCTTTGGTCCATGCGGTGGCGCAAATGGTCTCGGTTTCGCGGCCCATCTGCTCTTCGAGACCCGCCACCGCGCTGTCGATCAATAGCCGTTTCACTCCGCGATAGGCCAGCGTCGGACCAGTCGCGAGTTCCTCGGCGAATGCGATCGCAGTCGGAAGGAGTTCGGCGTCGGGCACCATGCGCGTGACGATGCCCAAATCGAGCGCCTGTTTGGCGGAGAGAACCGGATTGAGAATCGCGAGTTCGATCGCGCGCCGCGGGCCCACGATTCGCGGCAGGTAGAAGGTCGAGGAACCATCCGGCGTCAAACCCGCCTTGGTGTATGCCATGGTGAACTTCGCCGATTCGGTCGCGATTACGAAATCCACCGCGCATACGAGACTGAAGCCGGCGCCCGCCGCGCTGCCATGGACCGCCGCGACCACCGGCGACCGCATCCGCGCGAACCGTGATACCGCGCGATGCAGATGCGAGGTGACTTCTTCGAGGTAACGCGGCAGGTCGGCTTCCGATTTTGCCGCGAAGCTCTTGAGATCGCCGCCGGCGCAGAAAAATCTGCCCGCGCCCGAAATCAGAATCGCGCGCACCGCATCATCGTGCTCGCAGGCACGTGCCGCACTATCGAGGTCCTCGGCCATCTCCTTGTTGATCCCGTTGGCGGCCTCGGGCCGATTCAGCGTCACGTGCGCGACGCTATTTTTTACTTCGAGAATTACGTTCGAAGACATCCTGCCGTGCTCCTTTATAGTGTCCGGTACCAGTCGGCCAGCGCCGCGCCAATTTCGTGCGGCGAGTCTTCCTGGATGAAGTGCACGCCTTTCACCGTGATCTCGCGCTGTTGGGGCCACTTGCGGCAGAACTCGCGCTGCTCGCCGACCAGGATCGCGCCGGGATCCGCATTAATGAAGAGTTTGGGGATCGGGCTCTGCGCGAGCCATTTCGAGTAGTCGTCGACGATTTTGGTCACGTCGGCCGGCTCACCATCGAAGGGAATCTGCCGCGGCCAGGTCAGGGTAGGGCGGCGCGATTCGCCGGGCTCGACAAACGGCTTGCGGTAGGTCGTCATCTCGGCGTCGGTGAGTTTTCGTAACACACTGCCGGGCAGGATGCGCTCGATGAAAATGTTCTTCTGCAGGATCATTTCTTCGCCGGCGGGACTTCGCAGAGCTTTAAAAAGTTTGGCGGTCTGCTCCGCCCAATCTTCAAATTTCAGCGGCCTGACGATCGCTTCCATGTAGGCGAGGCCTTTGATCGCCTCCGGATGGCGATGCGCCCAGTGAAATCCCAGCGCCGATCCCCAGTCATGGATCACGAGCGTGACCTGCTGTTTCAGAGCGAGCGCGTCGAACCAGGCGTCGAGATGTTTTGCGTGATCGACGAAGCGATACTCGCCGCTCGAGGATTTCCCCGAATCGCCCATCCCGATTAAATCGGGCGCGAGACATCGCGCGTGAGCGCTCAGATGCGGAATGGTGTTGCGCCACAGGAACGATGAAGTTGGATTGCCGTGCAGGAAGACGATCGGATCGCCCGCGCCGGTGTCGACATATGCCATCTCGGTGCCCAGCACCGCGGCACGCTTCCGCGGCTGCGGATCGTTCGGAGAAATAGCTACTTCGCTCATGGAAAAAACCTCGAACATTGAGGAATACGGCGGCTACCGCGCGCACGCAAGCTGTCGGCGATCATTTGTAATCGTAAGCGGGCGCGGAGCAGAATCGAAGCGCGAAACTTCAGCGCATCTTCATCAAGGAGCCGAAGGCCATGGCGGAACGCAAGCGAAAATTCTGGGGATGGGGCTACGAGGACCAGGGTCCCACGCCCGAGCAGCAGAAGCATATGGCGGAGCGGATGGCGAAGCGCTTCGATTTGCCGGAGTTGAAGCTGACTCCGCCACCAACCGAGGCCGAACTGAATTTACGCGCGCCCCGCGTGCAGCCGCCCGCCTCGCTCAAGGACATCTGCTCCACGAGCACTCACGAGCGCGCGGGGCACAGCTATGGCAAGGGGTCGCGCGACATCATCCGCGCGTTTCGCCGCTACTATCCGAATCCGATCGACGTGGTGGCGTTTCCGCGCGATGAGAAGGACATCGTCAGAATTCTCGAATGGTGCGATAGCGCGAAGATCGCAGCGGCCCCATATGGCGGAGGTTCCAGCGTGGTCGGCGGCGTCGAGGCTCCGAGCCAGGGCGACTATCGCGGCGCTGTCTCCATCGATCTCATGCATTTGAACAAGGTTGTCGAGGTCGACAAGTCGTCACGTGCCGCAAATATCCAGGCCGGCGCGCTAGGTCCGCACCTCGAGGCTCAACTCAAGCCGCATGGCCTCACCCTGCGCCACTATCCGCAGTCCTTCGAGTTTTCTTCGCTCGGCGGATGGATCGCGACGCGCTCGGGTGGGCACTATGCAACCAACTACACGCATATCGATGAGTTCGTGGAATCGATGCGGGTCATCACGCCGACCGGCGCCATCGAGTCGCGACGCCTTCCGGGCTCGGGCGCGGGGCCCAGTCCCGATCGCATGTTCATCGGCTCCGAGGGCATCCTCGGCATCATCACCTCGGCCTGGATGCGGTTGCAGGATCGCCCCAAGTTTCGCATCGGCGCGTCGGTGGCGTTCCCAAATTTCTTCGCGGCAGCGAAGGCGGTGCGACAAATCGGCCAGGCGGGCCTCTTCCCCGCCAACTGCCGCGTCCTCGATGAGGGTGAGGCGCTCAACTCGGGCGCCGCCAACGGCGACGAGGCGGTGATGGTGCTCGCGTTCGAGTCGGGCGACCATCCGCTGGAGCCGTGGATGAAGCGCGCGCTCGAATGCTGCGCCGATCACGGCGGTAAAATTCCGCAGGAGGAAATCAAGACGCGCACCGATCAGGAGGCTACGCATGAGGGCGCGGCAGGCGCCTGGCGCAACGCGTTTCTAAACGCTCCCTACCTGATGGACACCGTCGCCGCGATGGCGATGGTGAGCGACACCTTCGAGACTTCGATCACCTGGGATCGCTTCGAAAATTTTCATACCCAGGTGATGGAGACCGCGCGCGATGCGATGCGCCGCATCTGCGGCAAAGGCAGCGTGACCTGCCGCTTCACCCATGTTTATCCCGACGGCCCCGCGCCCTACTACACTTTTCTGGGGCCGGGCAAAAAAGAATCGCAACTCGAGCAGCGCGATGAAGTCAAGCAGGCCGCCTCGGATCTTTTGATCAAGCTCGGCGGCACCATCACCCATCATCATGCGGTCGGGCGCGATCATCGACCATGGTACGACCTCCAGCGTCCCGATGGCTTCGCCACCGCGTTGCGCGCGGCCAAGAAGGCGCTCGACCCGCACGGCATTTTGAATCCGGGCGTACTCATAGATCCTTAGGACGAAGAAGGGAGCGAAGTGGATGGCCTACGAAGCGGCGCTCGCCGATTACACATCTTTCGACTTCAACCACGGCCGATGGACCCGCAAGGTCTATCGCCGCGGCGCCGGTCCCGCCGTCATCATCATGCATGAGATGCCTGGGCTGCATCCGCTGGTGATCCGCTTCGCCGATCGGGTCGCCGCCGCCGGCATGACGGTGTTTATGCCGGTGCTGTTTGGCGAGCCGGGCCGTCCGGTAACTACCGGCTATGCTATCCGCGAGATGCTGGTCGGCATCTGCATCCGGCGCGAATTCAAGGTCTGGGCGACCGACCAATCCAGCCCCATCATCGATTGGCTGCGCGGGTTGGCGAAAAAGGTCCACGCCGAATGCGGCGGGCGCGGCGTCGGTGCGGTCGGAATGTGCTTCACGGGCGGCTTCGCGCTCGCGATGATGACCGAGCCCTCGGTTGTCGCGCCGGTACTCTCGCAGCCGTCGTTGCCGCTGACCTTCGGCTCGAAGGCGCGCGCCGCCGCGATGAACGTATCGCCCGCAGAGGTCTCATGCGCCCGTGATCGTTTCGAGAAAGAAGACCTCTCGATGATCGGTCTGCGCTTCTTCGGCGACAGCTTCGTTCCTGACGCGCGCTTCGACACTTACAAGAAGACCTTCGGCAATCGTTTCGAGGCCATCGAGATCGATCCCAAAGATGCGGAACCTGGTCCGATGCCACCTCATTCGGTGTTGACGATTAATTTGCAGGATCGTCCTGGGACTCCTACCAAGTTGGCCGAGGAGCGGGTGATCGAGTTCTTCCGCCAAAGGACCGCCACGGAAGCTCCCGACGCGACGCTGTTTTATCAAGACCGTGGGTGACCTAGAATCAAATCGCATCGAGCACGCGAAGCAATCGGGAGTCGGTCTCCATGGCTGAATATCACTACACGGCGGTTTTTGAGCCGGCGGCGGAAGGTGGCTACACGGTAACGGTACCGGCCCTTCCCGGCCTGGTAACCGAGGGCGACACGCTGGAGGAAGCGCGTGCGATGGTGAAAGATGCGATCCGCGGCTACCTCGAAAGCCTGGTCAAGCACGGCGAGGAAATCCCCATCGAGCCCAACCCTCCGAGTATAGAGCGCGTTGCCGTAGACTTGTAGTCAGATGCCGCGCCTGCCGGTGCGTACGCCCGCAGAGGTAATCCGGGCACTAAACCGCGCGAGCTTTTTCATTGATCACAGCACCGGATCGCATCGATATTTTCGGCATCCGAGCAGGCCGGGTATCGTGACGGTTCCTTTTCATCGAAAAGACCTGAAACGCGGAACCCTCAAAAGCATTCTCGATCAAGCCGGTCTCTCGACTGACGAATTCATAAAACTGCTGTGAAGTTTTGGCTGGCGGGTTGAACAAGGATGCGGAACCCGGTCCGGGGCAAGCTCATTCGGTGCCAACGGTCAACTTGCAGGATCGTCCGGGCGCACCAACCGAGCTTGCGGTGGAGCGGGTGATCGAATTTTTCCGCCAGCGCACCGCGGCAGCTTAAGCTGTCATCCGCGATTTCAGGAATTCTGCTTCTCCTGTTAGCACAGGCTTCAGCTTGTGCGTCTGCCTGCTGTTTTGAAGACACAGGCTAAAGCCTGTGCCACATCAAGATTCAGCAGAAGAATTCCATCGTCGCGCGAGGACGGGCTGGATAGGGTCCGGCTCCGAGTCCTTCGCGGACTCGGGAAACGACCTCTCCCATCAGGGAAAGGGCCAGAATTCAGGCGAATTGCGGACGGCGTTTTAGGAAGTCGACGATCTCATTCGGAAGGGATTGTTTCTCAACCCACGAAACATCATCGAGCTGACGGAATTTCTTCTCGTAGTCCAAAACGGTCAGACCGACCACCTGATCTGTTTGCGGATCGGTGCGCACCAGGAGACCATCCTTTTCTCCCCGCGTGATTGCAGGCCGAGGCTCGCCGAGGGAAAGATAGAGAACGTCGCTATCGGCATCGTAAGAGACTTCGACCTCATCGATGTTCCTTACGGTCGCGCCCATACCGGCCTCCAATCGGGACTTGGTGAACCCAAGTAAGCGGTCACTAAAAAGCCCACCGCTCTTCGATATCTCACCACAGCGATGGGAGTCGCGCCAGTCCAGAACCCGCTCGGAATCGGAGCGCCTTGAAAAGCCTTGGAATCAGGGACGTTTCCATCAAACACCGAGTGGGGATTTGCTATTGCCGCGACGACTTCATTTTCCCGACGGATCATTTCGGGATGTTTCTTGACTACATGGCCATCCCATTGAGATTCGGAACATTCCACCATGTCACCGAAAACGTCCGCGACCACGAATTTTGCCACCGAACAAAGGAAGGATGGTCACCGAGTTAGGTAAAATGGGGCGGCGTGGCGGGGGTGGGGCACGGCGGGCTTCTCGCTCTTGGATTTGCGAGAAGCATGACGCGCATCGGGGAATGATGCGCCGCGTATCCTCATTCCCTCCGCGAAGGTCACTTTTCGAGGTCGAGTTTTTTGCGCGCGGCCTCGGACATCATGTGCGGGGTCCAGGGCGGATCCCATACGATCTCGACGCTGGCGCGCTCGCAGTCGGGAAGTCCCAGCAGCTTGTCCTCGATATTCTCCCGGATCATCGAGCCCATCTGACATCCGGGCGCGGTCAGCGTCATGATGACGTTGACCTCATTGCCGTCGACCTCCACGCCATAGACCAGGCCGAGCTCGACGATGTTGACCGGGATTTCCGGGTCATAGCATTCGCGAAGCACTTCGTAGATTTCGTCCTGGGTCAGCATTCGAGAGAGCCAGCCATCCTCATCGCCCTCACCAGCAAGTAGTATATAAGGATAGCGGCGAGAATGTATGCCCCGCCGGATCCGTTCAAATGCGTGGAGGTGACGATGTCCGACCAGGAAGATTTATGCGATGAGGCGGTGGACCTTTTCGCCGACGATAAATTCGACGAGGCGATTGAACTCTACAAAAAGGCGCTCGAAATAGACCCGAAGTTTGGTGACGCCGCCCAAGGTCTCGCGCTTTGTTACAAGGCCAAGGGCGATTTGGATACCGCCATCGCGGTCACCAATGAGTACGTCAAGCATGAGCCGGAAGACATTCTCGCGTTCACCAACCTGAGCATGTTCTACCAGCAGAAGGGCATGATAAAGGAAGCGGAAGCGGCCGGCGCCGAGGCGCGCCGGCTTGACTGGAAGCGGCAACTGAAAGAAGCGAAACCAAAATCGTAATCGCTCCCGAAGGACGAGCGCGGCGGAGTCGAGGGAAATTGTAACAGGCTTCGGTTTCGAGCGGGGCGCGAAGCGGGCGCAGCCGCCGCGCAGCGGCCCCGAGGCGGAGCGCAGCGGAGTCGAGGGAAAATTATAGTGAAACTGAAAGATAAAGTGGTGCTCATCACCGGTGGCGGATCGGGGCTCGGGCGCGAGACCGGGCTGACCTTCGCGCGCGAGGGCGCTAAGGTCGGCATCAACGACATCCGGCCGGAGTCGGCGCAAAACGTGGTGACCGAGATCGAGCGCGCCGGTGGCAAAGGCGCGAAGGCATTCGTCGCCGACGTTTCCAACAGCGCGGCGGTGAAAAAGATGTTCGCGGATTTCATCGCGGCATACGGCACCATCGATATCCTCATCAACAATGCCGGCATCGGACGCGTTCGCGAGAACGATACCGTCGCGCCGGGCACCGCCGACCTGAGCGACGATGACTGGCATAAGATGCTCTCGACGCATCTCGATTCCACGTTTTTCTGCACGCGCGAGGCGCTCAAGACGATGATTCCGAAGAAGAGCGGGCGCATCATCAATCTGGCGTCGATTGCGGCGACCACCGGTCTCGCGTTTGCGGCGCATTACTGCGCGGCGAAAGGCGGCATCGCCTCGTTCACCAAGTCGCTCGCGCGCGAAGTCGTCAGCCATGGAATCCTGGTCAATGCGATCGCGCCGGGGTTCATCGAGACTCCGATGACCGCGCCGATCGAGGCCGAGTTGAAGGAGCAGGTCATCGCGATGACGCCGATCGGGCGCTTCGGCGAGCCGCGCGAGATCGCGGCGGCGGCGCTATTCCTCGCCTCGGAGGACGGATCCTTCATGGTCGGGCAAATCGTCAGTCCCAACGGCGGCTACGTCATCTAAAGAGGTCGAGCGATGAACTTCACCTTGGTGGCTTTCAACTACCAGAGCGATTACCTCGAAGCCGAGGAGCACAACTACCTCGGTCATCATGTCGCGTTGGTGAAGACCCTGCCGGGTTTGCGCCAGTACTACACCGCGAGGACGATGGAACATCGCGGTGAGAAGCCCTCGCATTTCCGGCACGCGCTTCTCGCGTTCGACAACGCGCCGGCGGCCCCCGCAATCGGTGCGGAGATAGCGGCCGACACCAGGGCGCATCTGAAAGATCTGCGCAGCCTCGTTTTCGATGGCGAGATCATCGTTCCCTTCGAGAATCGCAAGCCCGGCCAGAAATGTTTCATGATGACGGCCGAGTTCAACCTTGACAAATCGAATCCCGAGGCGGCGGAGAAACGTTACCGCGAGCATCACACCGGCCTCGCGCGACGGTTGCCGGGGCTGCGCAACTATATGATCGGGAAGCTGGGTCCGAAGGCTGATCGATATCGTATCGCGATGCTGGCGTTCGACTCGCTTGATGCTTTCAAGGAGGCATACAAATCGCCGGTCGGCACAGAACTCATCAAGGACGAAAACGAAACCATCCATGATGCCCGCGTACATCGCCTCGATGCGCGGGTCGAGGTTTAAGCGCGCCGCTCACCTCAACTTCCAGCGGAGCACCGACGTCAACTCCTCATGCTGCAGCGATCTGCCGGTATCCTGATTCCGCTGTTCTCGCTCCGCAGTGCCGACGATTTCGGCCGCGGCGAGATCATGCAGATGAAGGCGATGATCGATTTCACGATCAGTCTCGGCCATCGCGTGATCCAGCTACTGCCGCTTGATGAAACCGCGCCGGGCGAGGCGAGTCCGTATTCCGCGCTGACCCTTTTTGCGCTCGATCCGCTCTACATATCGGCCGCCGAAATCGCCGGGGTGGGTCGGATGGCGCTCCGGCGCGCACGCAAGAACGCCGGCGACCCGGCGCGAAAGATTTCGCGCGAAAGATACGTCACCCTCAAAAAAGAATTGCTGGAGCGCGCGTTCGAGACCTTCGCTTCACGTGCGCGCGCCCGTGAGCGACGCGCACTCGATGACTTCATCGGCGAAAATGCGTACTGGATTCATGACTACGCGTTGTTCCGCGCACTCAAGGATCATTTCGTCTTCCGAAGCTGGGAGGAGTGGCCGGACGATCTTGCCCGGCGCGAACAAAGTGCAATCGCTTCAGCGCGGCGCGATCTCGCGCAGAGCATTCACAAATATGCCTACTTCCAGTTCCTCGCGCACCAGCAATGGAAATCGATTCGCGACTATGCGGGCGAGCGAGGAGTCTATATCGGCGGCGATCTCGCATTTTCACCGGGGCGTGACAGCGACGTAGTGTGGGCCCATCAGCAGAGCTTCGATTTGACGCGCAGCATCGGCACGCCGCCCGATGCGTTTAGCGAGACCGGTCAGCGCTGGGGCCTTCCGATGCCGAACTGGGCGGCCATGCGGGCCGACGGTTTCGAGATTTGGCGCTCGCGCACGCGACATGCCCGCACCTTGTATGACCTGGTGCGGATCGATCACGTGGTCGGCCTCTATCGAACGTTTTCGTTTGGCCCCGCCGATCCCCACGACCAGGGAAAGTTCACCCCCGAGGACGAGGCCGAGCAGCGCGCGCAGGGTGAGGCGGTGATTCGCGCGATCAAGGATGAAGCCGGTGAGATGCAACTCATCGCCGAGGATCTCGGCACGGTGCCGCCGTGGGTGCGCAAATCGCTGACCGACCTCGGCATCCCCGGTTACAAGGTGATGCAATGGGAGCGCGATTGGAACGCGCCCGATCAGCCGTTCATCAACCCGGCGCAGTATCCTGAGTTATCGCTTGCGACCACCGGCACCCATGATACCGAGGCGCTCACGCTATGGTGGCGCGATCAACCAATCGAGGAACGTGCGCGGCTCGCCAAGGCGTTCAACCTCGATGGCCGGGTGAACATTCGCGCGCCGCTGGGGATGCCGGTGCTCAACGAAATTTTGCGCACACTCTATGCGGCGCCATCGATCCTCACGGTATTGCCGATTCAGGATCTGTTCGGATGGACCGCGCGCATCAACTTGCCCGGCAGCGTCAGCGAATCGAACTGGACCTATCGGTTGCCGATACCGTTCGAGCGGATGGCGACCAGCCATGCGATTCAATCGCGCGTGCACGACCTGAAAGAAATCGCGATCGGAACGAAACGCATATAAACGAAAGCCTCCGCCGCGATTGCAACGGAGGCCTTCCTGAATCTCGCGAGCGTGTCGTCAGACGTGGCGGTGCAGGAACGCGAACATCGATTTGAGGCCCTCGCGGCATGCCGAGAGCTCGTTCATCTGCATGAACGCATGGGGCATTTCCTCCATCAGATGCAACTCGCTCTCGATGTTGGCGCGGCGCAGCGCTTCCGCCATCGATTTCGACTCGGCCAGTAGCTCATCCGCGGTGCCGCAAATCACGAAGCATGGTGGGAGCGCGCCGGCTTTCACTCCTCGCATCGGGCTGACGCGCGGATCGGTCAGAGCGGCCGGATACTGGCTCCCGAGGTATGCGCGCGTCATGCCTTCCAGCATCGGATTATTTTTCGTGCGCTCGAGTAGCGCGGGGAAATCGAACACGCCGTATATCAACACTCCCGCGCGAGCTTTGGGCGCGCTCGCATCCGATGACAATGCGACCAAAGTCGCGGCGGTAAGATTTCCCCCCGCCGAATCTCCTCCGATGGCGAGGCGACTGGCGTCGCCGTTCCACCGTTTGGCATTGGAGGCGATCCATTTCGCCGCGAAGACGCAATCATCGATGCCGGCGGGAAAGGGATTTTCCGGGGCGAGCCGATAATCGAGATTGATGGTGAGGTAGCCTTCCGCGGCGAACTGCTTCGCAAGCTTGTCATGCGTCTTCGGGCTGCCCATGATCCATCCGCCGCCGTGAATGTAGAGCATCACCGGATGCGGTCCTGCTCCCTTCGGAACGATGACGTCGGCGCGCAGTCCGGGGCGCAGCTCGACATTCTGATGGATAGCGCCGACCTCCGGCGGGTCGACATTCATCTTGGCCGATTCCGCGTCGAGCGCCTTGCGCATTTCAGGCAGCGAGGGCGGCATCTTCGCGGCAAATTCGTTCCATTCGCGGATTACTGTTTTTTCTCGTTCGGTCAGCATCGGAGGATCCTCCGTGGATCGGAATTTCTCCGACTATCTCGCAACCGAAGAAAATGTGAAAGCGAAAAGATCAGCGAATGACCTGGAAGAGGTTGCTGTAGTCATCGGTCCACAGCCGCACATCCCGTTGCCCGTCGAGCGATTTCAAATGCGCGGCGATTTCCGGCTGACCAAGGACCTTGCCGTTGCGGCTGAGCAGCACCCAGTCGCTGTCGTCATAGATTTTCTCGCGCGGACGGTCGATAACTATCCCGCCCTGAAGATTGAAAGCCTTCGCCAGTTGGTTAGCGAGCGGAGTCAAGTTGAGAAATCGATTGGAAATATGCAGCGCGAGCACGCCATCGGGTTTGAGCTCCCGCAGGTAGATCTCGATAGCTTCACGGGTCAGCAGATGCACTGGGACGGCGTCGCCGCTGAACGCATCGATCGCGAGCACGTCGAAGTGTTGCGGGTGCCCGGTGGCAAGTTCGCGTTCCATCGAGAGGCGCGCGTCGCCGGTAATGATCTCGACCGTCGCGCTCGATTCGCGAACATAGCTGAAATAGCCGACCGGGTTGGTCGCGATGCGGATGATCGCCGGATTGATCTCGTAGTAGCGAAAGTAGTCGCCGAGTTCTCCCCAGGCTGCCAGCGTGCCGGTGCCAAGGCCAACCACGCCCACTCGCAGTGGCCAGTCCCCGGGATTGCGCGCGAGCCGGTTGGGATGATTCGCCATCAGCAGCCCGATGCCGCTGCCGGGCCCATAGTAGGAAGTCGGCTGGTAGCGCTCATGCTGACCGACAAACTGCTCGCCGTGCATGATGCGGCCGCTCCATAGCTGGTAAACCTTGAATTCGGGATCCCTCGGCGCATTCGTCATCACGCGAAAGACGCCGTAAAAATTCCGCGTCACCATCGCGGGAGTCCGGTAGCCGACGATGGTTGATGTGATGGACAACCCCGCCACGATGAGAATGGCGGCCGCCAGCGCGAATTGGCTCAGAATTCCGGGCCGCGGCAGCAGGCCCGATCTTTTTCCGAATAGCAGCAGCATCGCTCCGGCCGCGACGACGATCAGTTGTGGCAAATCGTAAAGCCAGCCGAACGCGCCGATTCCGATCATCTGTGGCAGCGCCAGCGCAGCAATCAAAAAAGCGGCCGCCATGACGGAGCGGCGTTGATGGAGCCACGATTTCTCGTCGCGCAGCAGCACCACGAACATCAGCACCATCGCCATGGTGATCGCCAGGCGTAGTTCCCAATAACCGCGGAACAGCAACGGCGCGACGATCGCTCCGACCGCGCCACCGGCCGCGCCGCCGAGCGCGACCATCAGATAAAATACCGTGAGGTCGCGCGCGTGCGGGCGCAGCTTCACCAGTTCGCCGTGACAGACCATGCATATGGTAAACAGAAGTGCCGCTGCAGTGGCGATTTGGATGACGAGATTGACTCGATTTGGTGCGAGGCCGAGCCGGTTGAGGAACACCAGCGCGCGCTCGCTCTGCACCAGCACGATCAGGCTCAGGAACACCGTGACTATCAGCGCCGGGTGAAAAATGCGGCGCCGGTACCATCGCTCGTTGTCGAAACAGATGATGAAGGAGAGCAGGTAAAGTGCGAGCGGCAGAATCCAGAGAAAAGGTATCGGCGCGATATCCTGCGACATCTGATTGGTCGACGCGATCAGCATCAGCGACGCGCACCCGGCGAGCAGAATCCACAGCGCATACGTCGCGGCGGTTGGCCGCGCGCCCGCGAGATCATCGAGGTGAAGGAGATCCGATTTGGCGGTCTCGCCGTCGCTCGAGGAATTCCACAAGCCCCACGCGCACAAGGCGATTCCGATCGCGAAGAGCAGATAGATTCCCGCCCACGCCAGTCCTTGCGTCCTCAGATGCAACGCTGGTTCAACCACGAACGGGTAAGTGAGCAGCGCGAGCAGCGAGCCGATATTGGATAGCGAGTAGAGCCGGTAGGGCGAGGCCTGATGCGTGCGAGCGAACCACGCCTGCAGCAGTGGCCCGGTGCTGGAGAGCACGAAATAGGGCAGTCCGACACTCATAGTGAGCAGGAACAGGATTCGCAGGATGGGAAAATCCGGCGTGCTCGGCTTCCAGCTCGCATCCGGCATGATGGGCGATTTCCAAATCGTCGCGAGCGCAACCATCAGCACGGCGCATCCCACGACCAGCGTCAGATGAACGACCACCTGGGCGCGCGCGACCAGTCGGGTGCCGAGCAGATGCGCATAGAGGTATCCCGCGACGAGAAGCAGTTGAAAGAACAGCAGGCAGGTATTCCATACCGAGGCGGCGCCGCCGAACCACGGCAGGATGTACTTCGCAAGCATCGGCTCGACCTGGAACAGCAGAAAGGCGCTGAGGAAAATTGTTGCCGCGTACATCAGCATGAGGAGTGCACGACTTTATAGCCGTCCCGACATGCAAATGGCAGTCGCCAGGGAAACCGCGGGCGTTGTCCGCGCGGCGGCGCATGAACTATAAGCATGAGCATGGGACCATTACGTGGAGTTCGCGTTCTCGACTTAAGCATGGTTGTCGCCGGACCGTTCTGCACCATGATGCTGGGCGACCTGGGCGCCGACGTCATCAAGATCGAGCCGCCCGAGGGTGACATCGTGAGGATGGGGTCCGAACAAGCCCCGCGCGGAGTAACCACCGGCGTACTGAACTGGAATCGCAGCAAACGCGACATGGTGCTCGACCTGAAGAAACCGGGCGCGAGCGAAGTGTTTTTGCGCATGGCGGAAAAGGCCGACATCGTGGTGCAGAATGTCCGCCCCGGCGTCGTCGATCGCCTCGGCGTCGGCTATGCGGCGACTTCGGCGCGCAATCCCAAAATCGTCTACTGCTCGATGGCGGGTTACGGCTTCAGCGGTCCCTACAAGCATAAGCCCGCGTACGATCCGATCATCCAGGGACTGGCCGGCGTGATGGAGACGCAGCGTACCGGCGGTCAACCGCGGGTGGTGAAAAATATTCTCGCCGATAAGGTTACCGCGATGACGGGTGTTATCTCGATCCTTGCGGCGTTGCATGCGGCGCGCGAGGACGGGCGTGGACAGCACATCGAGATCGCGATGATCGATGCGGTTGCCTATTACCTCATGGGCGACACGCTCGGGAACAATACCTACCTTCCGCACAAGCCCGGCGTGCGGCCGATCAAAGGAAGCCCCGATCCGCTCAAGACTGCTGACGGATACATCGTGATCGCGCCGCTGTCGGATAAGCATTGGGAGGCCCTGCTAAGGGGCATTGGCCACATGGAGTGGTTTGACGGCGACGATTCGCGCGCCGAGAAAGTGCGCAAGGCGATGTGGAAAATTATCGAGCTGTTTCCCAGCAAGCCGTCCGCGCACTGGCTCGAGATCATCGAAAAGGCCGACGTGCCATGCGGCGTGGTCAATGACTACGACACCATTTGGAGTGATCCGCAATTCGTCGCCAATGAAACCTTCCCCGAGTATGAGCATCCGAAGGCCGGCAAGATTCGCACCGTGCGCTCGCCGGCGAAGTTCTCGCGGACCAAGCCGGAGCTGTGGCGTCATGCGCCGGAGCTCGGCGAGCATACCGATGCGATCCTCGCGGACTTCGGTTTTTCCAGCGCCGAGATTTCCGAACTGAGAGCCACGCAAGTGGTAAGCTGACGGCGGCCTTGTTCGAATCAGCGGCCGGGATCGCAAGCGCGTCATGATCGGTGGCGCTCGCACTTTTCTGATTGCGCTGCTTGCGATCTCCATCGCCGGATGCGCTGCGACAACGACCACGCCTCCGTCGCTGCCCAGTGCGCCTAAGCCGGGGGGTGGACCGCTGATCGTCAGTCCGCATTCACCGTACGCGATCGCCCTCGGCCCGGATAAAAACATCTGGTTCACTGAGTATGAGGGCGACAGCATCGGCATGATGACGCCGGCGGGCGAGGTGATGCGTTTTCCGATCGCGCCCGACGGCATCGCGGAGCGCCTGACCGGCGGTCCGGACGGTGCGCTGTGGTTCACCGACCCCAAGGGCAACCGCATCGGGCGTATCGCCGTCGACGGAAAAATCAAATACGTGACCCTGCCGACCCCCGAATGTGGCCCGACCGGAATCACTACCGGCGCCGACGGAATGATTTATTTTACCGAGCATGCGGCGAGCCGTATCGGCAGGATGACGACCGATGGCTCCCTGACGGAATTCACCTTGCGCCCCAAGGCTGGGCCGGCGGAAATCGTAACCGGGCACGACGGTGCGGTGTACTTCATCGAGGATGAAGCCGGGCGCATCGGCAGAATCAGCCCCGCCGGCACGATCGACGAATTCGCGATTCCGAGCGCGCACAGCATTCCTTCCGCAATCGCGAGCGGGCCCGACGCGAGTATCTATTTCGCCGAGCTGGGCGTGGGAAAGATCGGCAAAATGAAACTTGACGGCAGCTTCGATGAGTACGTGACTCCCGGTGGCAGGCCGCTCGGCCTCGCGGCGGGCAGCGACGGGAATTTGTGGGCGACCATCCCCAAGGAGCGGCTGATTTACCGGATGACCTCGGGTGGTGATTTCCTCGCTTACCGGGGCACTGCACAAACCGTCCCCGCCTTCATCATCGCGGCGCCGGACGGGTATCTCTACTTCAGCGAACCGAACGGTAAAATCGGCCGCATCGACACCAAAGGCGACATCGTCGAGTTCGAGGTTGGCAAGTAAGCAACCCGTGACAGCGCTGTTCGATCGGATAAATTTTGCGCTATAGCAGGGACTCAGAAGCTTGCGGGCATCCCGAATCGGAGCCGCAGGCAATTTGCCGCAAGGGAGAACTTCAGCAATGGGCAAGCTCGATGGCAAGGTAGCCGCCGTCACCGGTGGCGGGCGCGGGATTGGTCGCGGAGTGGCGAAACTGCTGGCCGCACAAGGCGCGGCGGTGGTGGTCAACGATCTCGGGGTGACCGTCGCGGGTCAGAAGGAAACCCAATCGCCTGCCGATGACGTGGTGAAGGAGATCAAGGCGGCGGGCGGAAAGGCGGCCTCCAATCACATGGACATCGCGACGGTGGAAGGCGGCGAGGGTCTCGTCAACCAGGCCATCAAGGAATTCGGCCAACTCGACATCCTGGTGAACGTCGCCGGCATTCTGCGCGATCGCATGATTTTCAACATGTCGGAGCAGGAATGGGACGACGTCATCCGGGTGCACTTGAAGGGGCACTACTGCACCATGCGGCCCGGCTCGGCGCACATGCGCGAGCGCAAGTATGGACGCATCATCAATTTTTCCTCGAACTCGGCGCTCGGCAGTCCCGGCCAGCCCAACTATGCGGCGGCGAAGGCGGGAATTCTCGGCCTCACCTACAGCGCGGCGAACTCGCTCGCCAAGTACAACATCACCGTGAATGCGATCATGCCGGGCGCCGCGACGCGCATGACCGATACGATTCCGGCGGGCAGGATGCCTGGTGCGACCGGGATTCCCTCCAGCGAGAGCGCCGAGGGAACGCCGCGCGATCCGGCCAACGTCGCGCCACTGGTAGTGTTCCTGGCCAGCGACGATGCCGCCAAGGTGAGCGGGCAGTGCTTCGGCGCCTCGGGCTATCGGATCACGCGCTACACGCACATCGTGCCGGATCGCATCGTCGCCAGTGCGGGGCCATGGACGGTGGAGAAGCTCGCCGAAGAGTTCAAGCGCAGCCTCGGCACCGATCTGATTCCGCCGCGCATGTAGGCGAAAATCCAGTGCAACTTCGGCGCGTTCGCCGCTACGATGAGTGCGTGGCGAGCGCGCCGTGAATTTTTGGAACATCACGCAAATCTGAATCGGAGGATGGGGGAATGCGCAAATCAGGATCGTTTGTGGGCCTTGTTGCGGGGACAGCTTTGATCGCTTTGACCATCGCCGCGCAGGCGCTAGCGGCAGATTCCCAAGCGGAAATTACCGCACTCGAACATAAGTGTGCCGCTGCCACCTCGGCCGACGAGGCCATGAAATGTTACGCCAAGACCAACGACCTGGTGGTCTACGATCTCATGACGCCGCGCGAATTCGATGGACGCGACGCGGTGCGGGCCGACTTTCAGAACGGATTCAGCGCGTTCAAGAATGCCAAGGTCGAGTTCATCAACCTTCATGTGGTCAGCGACGGGAAGCTGGGGGTGGCCGAGAGCGTTCAACATATGTCGGCGACCGACAACAGCGGCAAGCCGATCGACATGATATTTCGCGTGACCGATGTGTGGCGCAAAGAAAAAGATGGCTGGAAGATCATCCACTCGCACATTTCACTGCCGGTCGACATGGCGAGCGGCAAGGCCGACCTGGAATCGAAGTAGCGGCGTCAATGCGGCGCAATCGCTTCCGCGCCGGGAAGACTGTGCGCGAGGAAATCGAGTACGGTTTTTTGGTAGGCCTGCGGATCGAAATAGATCGCGTCGCCGTGTCCCTCCGATGGTGACAGGTAAATGCTGCTCGACGGGTTGGCGCGCATCGCAAGGATTTTCCCCCCATCCGACTCCGGAGTGACGGAATCCTTCGCGTTCTGAATTACCAGCAACGCGCAGTTACCAAGCTTCGAAGCAGATCCCGCAGGAGAAATCTCATCCACCGAACGGCCGAGCGCGCGCCCTAGTTCCCACATTACGGTTTGCAGGAATGCCGGATTGAGCCCCGCGAGTGAGGGATTGCGCCGCAACATCGCGCCTAGCGAGGCGAATGGGCTGTCGGCGATGATCGCTTTGAAGGAATCCGGATTCTCGCCCTGGACCATCAGCGCGGTTGCCGCCCCTTCCGACACTCCCAGCGCGGCGAGGTTCGCATAGCCCCTCTGGCGCAGGGTTTGCACCGCGCTGCGCACGATACCGCGCTCATTCCATCCCCATCCGGCGCGATCGCGCGCAAAATCCGAATTGTCGATCAGCATGACGGCCAGGCCTGCCGCATGTAGGAATTTCAGATACGGCAGCATCGCGCGCTTCGAGGCTCCCGAGGATGGGATCAGCAACACCGCGGACGGCAGCGTGCCGGGGACGAACCACGCGTCGACCGAAACACCCGCGTCATCGCTGATGCGGAGATCCTCGAAGGCCGCATCGCAGCAGGATTTTGGATCGACGCCGAGTTGCTCCTTCGCGGATGTGATGATCGTGTCGCCATAGCCGCCGTTGAGAAATGGCGGATGCAGGATGCGGTAGGTGACGAAGGAAGCGGCGCCGAGCCATAGCACGACTCCGATTCCGAACAGCAGCAGCGGGATGACTGCCGCTGGTCGGAGGAACTTATTCTTCAAGACTTCTTTTGGCGGAGACATCTTTAAAGGCGAAGGAAGGCTCGCACGCGATCAAGCTCTGCCGCAAGCTCACGTTGAAACTTGCGCTCGTGCGGCGCTGATTCGACATAACCCAAGTCACAGACAAGTTCGCGATTTTTTAACGACACGTTGCCCCATCCGATCACGCGATCGCGCCACAGCAAGGGCATCGCGTAGTAACCGCGGATGCGCTTGGCGGGCGGCGTGTAGGCCTCGAAACGGTAGGTCCAACCCCACAGCAACTCGAAGCGATCGCGATCCCACACGATCGGATCAAACGGCGTCAGCAAGCGCACCGTCTCGTTCGGCGCGTGACTGATCACGTCATCGTCGAGGGGCCAGTACCATTCGATGCCATCGATGCGCGTATGCGACAGACGCTGTTTCCCCCGTTGCAAAGCGGTTTTCAACTCGTCGCGCCACTGCGGCACTGCGAGCCGCAACCGATGCACAAGGTAGGAGAGCGTCGAGCCGGGCATCGGAGCGTAGAGGTGGACGGCCACATCCACCAGCGCATCGATGTTCGTGCGCCGAGCGATCGCATCCGCGGGTCCCGGACCATGCTGATGGGCCGCATAAATTCGGGTGCCCCCATCGCGGCGGACCACTCGCAGCAAGCCGCTGTAATGCATCGCGTCGAGCAAATGAGTGGTGGCGTTCGACGAACCGCCCCAATAGTTCTCGACGCTGCCGTGCGCGAAGTGCTCGTCGACCTCGCGCGGATGCACCGTGCCGCGTTCGCGGATGAACTCCAACAGCAGTTGGGCGCGCTTTCGTTCTCCCGCGGGCCAGCGCGTGCCGCGCCACGGATCGTCAAAATGCTTCGCGGCCTTGCGCGCGGCGTGGATGCGCGGATGCATCAGCGCCTGAATGGCGTGGGTTACGAAGCCGTAGTTAATGAAGAAATCCTCCGCGACGCCGAGCTTTGAGTAGCGGCGTTCAAGGTCTCCGGCGCGATAATCCTTCACCCGATGGCGCAGCGTCAGGTCCTGCGCCCGTGCGGGCGCGCGAATCGGGTCGGCCTGCACGAAGCCGAACCGATCCAGCGCGCGTTTCAGCGTGGTGGACGCGAAGAGGCTGCGTGCAACGGCGAAGCGGCGCATCGCGTCGAGCGTGATCATGATGTCATCACTGCTTGTTCCGTTTCGGGCGTCTATCTAACCTGTCGGCATGGCCGATTGGAATCCCGAGCTCTACAACCGTTTTCGCCGCTATCGCGAGGAGCCGTTCCTCGCGATCCTCGAACGCCTCAGGTTGCGCGGCGAGGAGTCGATCATCGATCTCGGATGCGGCAGCGGTGAGAACACCGTCGAGCTGGCGCGGCGTGTGCCGCGAGGATGCGCGGTTGGCATCGATTCCTCGGCCGCGATGATCGAAGCGGCAAATAAAGTTCTCGAAGGCGTCGAGGGCGAAGTTCGCGAGCGGCTGAGTTTCCAGCTTGCCGATATCGCCACCTTCAATTCGGCGGGGGAACATTCGAGAGAATATTCGGTGGTGTTCTCGAATGCCGCTCTGCAGTGGGTTCCCGGCCATCGTGAGATTTTCCAGCACATCCTGGATGCGTTGACTCCGGGCGGCCGCGTGGTGGCGCAAATGCCGAAAAACGATCAGGAAACCGCGCAGATCACCATTCTCGCGCTCGCCGCCGAGCCGCCCTGGAAGGAATTGCTGGCGAAGGTCACGGTGCCCTCGCGCGCAGTGCCCGGTCCCGAGCGCTACAACCAGCTGCTGCCCGAACTCGGATTCACCGAGGTCGATTGTTACGAACACGTCTTTCAGCATCCGATGGATTCACCGCGCGAGGTGGTGGATTGGTCGCGTGCGACCACGCTGCGGCCGTTTCTAAATGCGCTTCCCGCGGACAAACACGCGGCTTTCATCGACGCGGTTGCGCAGCGCCTCACGCGCGCCTACGGCACCGCCGGACCGCTGATTTTTCCGTTCCGCCGATTGTTCATCTGGGGTAGGCGGCCTGCCAAGTAGGATGCCCAAACCCTTCCCGACCGCGCTGATCGTTCATGGCGGCGCGGGAGCGCGCGGGCCGGCCGAGGAACGCGCGCCACGCAAGCGCGCGATGATGGCGGCGGTGAAGGCAGGCGCCGCGATTTTGCGGGGCGGCGGTAGCGCGCTCGATGCGGTCATCGCCAGCGTGGTGATTCTCGAAGACGATCCGCTGTTCAACGCGGGCTACGGCTCGACGCTCAATTTCGATGGCGCCGTCGAAATGGATGCGTCGGTGATGACGACCTCTACCGACGGAGCCAGGGCGGGCGCCGTCGCCGCGGTCAGCCGCGTGAAGAATCCTGTCCGGCTCGCGCGTGCGGTGATGGAGCACACGCCGCATGTGATGCTTGCGGGCACCGGCGCCGAGCGCTTTGCACGCGACCGCGGCTTCGAGCTTTGCGATCCCGAGGCTATCATCGCACCGCGCGCACGCGAGCGATTTCTCGCGCGCATCCAAGGTCAAAACGAGACCGGGTTCCCACGCGAAAAGCATGGCACCGTCGGAGCCGCCGCGGTCGACAGCCAAGGCCAACTCGCGGCCGCGACTTCGACCGGCGGCGTCCCGGGCAAGATGGTAGGGCGCATCGGCGACAGCGCGATCATCGGCGCGGGGACTTTCGCGAGCCGAGTTGCGGCGGCGTCGGCGACCGGC
>Ga0210398_10000818_pt1 | contig 34302 bp, 24 predicted proteins | sample IncBWC4OmetaG_FD_161047 | JGI IMG/M metagenome (GOLD analysis project Ga0210398, IMG submission 161047) | Forest soil microbial communities from Barre Woods Harvard Forest LTER site, Petersham, Massachusetts, United States - Inc-BW-C-4-O | ecosystem: Environmental > Terrestrial > Soil >... | reverse complement strand
ACTCCTCCGAGCGATATGCTCAACATCGCTGGCGTTGGCGTCGGCGGCATGGGCCGCGCCAATTTGATCAATCTCGCCAGCCAGAACATCGTGGCCCTCTGCGATGTCGACTGGGGCTATGCCGGCAAGGCGTTTGACCGCCTCGACACGGAAATCCCGAACTTAGAAAAACGCCTCGACCAACCTGATCCGCAGTCCACTCCGGGCCAGCCCCCGGTCGAATTCGATCGCGTCAAAGCCAAGGCCCGCCTTGCCGGCATGATCCGCCTCAAGAACGAGCACTGGCCGAAAGCCAAACGTTATCAGGACTTTCGCGAGATGCTCGAGAAGCAAACCGACATCGACGCCGTGCTGGTCGCCACCTCCGACCACATGCATGCGCCCGTCGCCCTCGCCGCTATGGCTCTCGGCAAACACGTCTACGTGCAAAAGCCGCTCACCTGGTCCATCGATGAAGCTCGCCAGCTCGCCCGCCGCGCCAAGGAAACCAAAGTCGCCACGCAAATGGGCAATCAGGGTCATTCTTTCAACGACGCTCGCACCACCGTCGAATACCTTCAGGCCGGCGCAATCGGCGACGTGCGCGAGGTGCACATCTGGACCAATCGCCCACTCGGCTTCTGGCCGCAGGGCGTGCCCCGCCCCGAGGCTCTTAAGGAGCCTTCCGACACGCTTCGCTGGAACGGTCCAGGCGTCAACGCCCGCCTGGCTGCCGCAATGGCTGGCGATTACCCCGTTCCGGATAAATTGTCGTGGGATCTCTTTCTCGGGGTCGGCCCGCATGTGGACTATCACCCTATCTACCATCCCTTCAACTGGCGCGGCTGGTCGGATTGGGGCGTGGGCGCCATCGGCGACATGGGCGCCCATTTGATGGACCACTCCATGTGGGCGCTCAATCTCGGCCTGCCCTCGACAGTCGAGACGGTCTCGACACCGTTCAACGGCGTCTCCTACCCGCACGCCACGCAGACCTTTTACGAATTTCCCGCCCGCGGCTCCATGCCACCAGTGAAGTTAACGTGGTACGACGGCGGCCTCATGCCCAACAAACCCGAAGAGCTGGGCGACGAAGATTTAAACAAAGGCGGCGGCGCCCTGCTGATCGGAAGCAAAGGCAAACTGCTCCACGATACCTACGGATTGAAGCCTCGCCTGCTGCCCAAGTCTCTCCACGATTCCTACGGCAAGCCGCCGCAGAAGCTGCCGCGCATCGAAAACGAAGACCACGAAATGAACTGGGTGAATGCCGCCAAAGGCAAAACGGAAACTTCCTGCCCGTTCGAATACGCCGCGCGCCTCACCGAAGTTATGCTCCTCGGTGTAGTCGCACTTCGCGCCGGAAAAAAGATCAACTACGACGGCCCAAACATGCGCGTCACCAACGTCGCCCAAGCCAACGATTTCCTGCGCCGCGAATATCGCCAGGGCTGGGCTTGACAAGGTCTCGATGTCCTTTGATTTCCGCACGTCTTGACTTGCGAACTTGGGGTTTTTCCCCGTACCCGGCTCGGGACCTCTCCGCTCACAAGGTGCCTTGAGCAAGGGAAAGGTGCGCTGCCATCGCTTCTTTAACCTTGGCTGCCGTTCGGGCCCAAGCTCAGCCCAGACGGTTGAGCCCGTTAAACGCCGCTGTCTTATAGCATTCGGCGAGCGTGGGATAGTTGAAGACGGTGTTGATGAAGTAGGTGATCTTGCCCTTTAGCTTGAAAACCGCCTGCCCGATATGCAGGAGCTCCGCGGCGTCTTCGCCAAAAATATGCACGCCCAGCAGCTCGAGTGTCTCTCGGTGAAATAGCAGCTTCAGGCGGCCATCGGTATGGCCGGAGATTTGCCCGCGCGCGATCTCGCGATAATACGCCACGCCAACTTCATACGGAACGTCTGCGTCGGTGAGCTGCTCTTCGGTCTTCCCGATAAAGGAAATCTGGGGAATGGTATAGATCCCATAGGGATAACTGGCGGGATCGGTCTGCACCTGCAGCCCGAACGCCCGGGCTGCCGCGATGCGCCCCTGCTCCATCGAGACCGACGCCAGGCTTGGGAAACCTATGACGTCTCCCACGGCAAAAATGTGCGCTTGCGTGGTGCGGTAATCGGCGTCGACCTTAATGCGCCCGCGATCGTCCGCGGCGATGCCGGCGGCAGCCAGGTCCAGCTTGTCTACATGGCCCTGCCTGCCAATGGCATACAGCAAAGCGTCGCCGTTGATTCGTTTTTTGCTGACCAGATTCGCCGCCACTTTCCCTTCCGGAGTTTCCTCCACGCTCTCGACTTCCTCGTTAAGCCGCAGTGTGGCCCGATGATCGCGCATGTGGTAGGTCAGCGCCTCGACCATTTCCGTATCAGCAAATTCCAACAGCCGTGGCCGCTTCTCCACGATGATCACGCGCACGCCAAGCGTCGCGAACATGCACGCGTACTCCACCCCGATCACGCCGCCGCCCACCACAATCAGCGTCCGGGGAATCTGCGGCATCGTCAGGATTTGGTCGCTGCTAATGATGTTCCGCCCATTGATGGGCACTTTCGAATTGATCGCAGGCTTCGTTCCCGTGGCGATGACGAAGTACTGGCCTTCCAGGTCCACGTAACCGTTACCGTTCTCCACGCGGAGGTGATGCGCATCGACGAACTTGCCAAATCCGTGAATCACGTCCACGCCGTTGCGCTTGAGCTGGTCCTGCGTCACCGCCACTTCATTTTCGATCACGCGCTGCACGCGGAAATTCAAGTCCGCCATGGTCACATTCTCTTTGACGTTGTAATTCGACCCGTAAAAACTCTTGGAGTAAAACCCGGAGAGATGCAGCACAGCTTCGCGCATGGTCTTGCTGGGAATCGTTCCGGTATTGATGCACACCCCGCCGATGGCGGCCTGTTTTTCGACGACCGCGACGCGCTTTCCGGCCTTCGCTCCCTGGATGGCGGCGCGTTGGCCGCCCGGCCCGGAGCCAATGACGATCAGATCATACGGTTGCATTCGACGAGTCCAGCGAGCTTTCCTCTTCGGGGGCACCCACAGGCGGGGTCATCATCGTGCTAGGAGTATAAACGACACCTTGGTTTCGCAGCGCGGGAATGTGCTGAGAGTCACCATCGCCGCCGGCCAGCCGCATAAAATGTTCTTGGGCGGAAAATCCGTGGCCGTTGCGCACCGCACGGGGCCGCGAATACGCGCCGTCCGCTCCAAGAAAGCGCGCCTTGCGCGTGTCCGCCAAATAGGAGGAAAGAATCTCGTTGCAGACGCGCTCGCAATGCTGCGGGTCTTTCAGCGGAAACAACACTTCCACGCGTTCGTATAGGTTTCTGGGCATCCAGTCCGCGCTTCCCAGATAGATGTCCGGCTTTCCTCCGTTTTCGAAATAGAAAATCCTGCTGTGCTCCAAAAACCGCCCAACGATACTGCGCACGCGAATCCGGCTGCTGACACCGCGGAGTTCCGGAACCAGCGCGCACTGGCCGCGCACGATGAGATCGATCTCCACACCCGCGCGCGAAGCACGGTATAGCGCTTGAATGATGGGCGGATCAATAACCGCGTTAATCTTGGCGATGATCCGCGCGGGGCGCCCGCGTCTGGCATGGCGCGACTCCCGGTCAATTAGGGCGATCGACGTCTTGGCCATGTCGCGCGGAGCGAGCAGCAGCGGCTTGTAATTGGGTTGTTCCGCATAGGCGGTCAAATAATTGAAAACGTCGTGCACCGCGGAAGTGATGGCCTCGTCGTTCGTGAGCAGGCTCAGATCGCTGTAATACCGCGCAGTCGACGGATTGTAATTCCCCGTGCCAAGATGCGCATAGCGGCGAATCTTCCCGTCCGGATCGTTCCGCACGATCAGCATAAGCTTTGCGTGTGTCTTCAGTCCCACTAGCCCGTGAAAAACCTGCACGCCGGCATCCTCGAAGCTTCGCGCCCAGCGGATATTGGTCGCCTCATCAAAGCTGGCCTTTAGTTCCACCACCACCGTCACTTCTTTTTTTCCGGCGGCATCCAGCAGAGCACGCGCGATCGGCGAATTGGAATTCGTTCGGTAAAGCGTCTGTTTGATGGACAGCACGCGCGGATCGTGCGCCGCGGTTTCGAGAAACTTCACGACCGTGTCGTAGCAATCGTAAGGATGGTGAAGCAAATAGCCCTGTCGGCGAATCGCTTCAAACATCGAATCGGCGTCGTGCCCCACGCGCACCTGCCGCGGCGCGAACGGCCGATACTTCAGATCCGGCCGCGGCGTCTCCTCATAAAGGTGAAAAAGCCGCTGCAAATTCACCGGCCCTTCTGCGCGAAAGACCAGCGATTCATCCAACTCGAACGTCCCTACCAGCCGGCTGATAATATCCGGGTGCGCGTCTGCCGCAATCTCCAAACGCACGGCATCGCCCTTGCGCCGCTGCGAAACCTGCGAATCGACCGCGTCGAGCAAGCTCCGCGCCTCTTCTTCTTCCAGATACAGATTGCTGTTCCGCGTGATACGGAATGGCGCCGAAGCAAGAATCTCGTATCCACGATAAAGCTTCGCCGCGTACGCCGAAACGATCTCCTGCAGCGCCACATAGTGAATGCCGCCATCCGGCGCAGGCACACGCAGAAGCCGCGGCAGTGCGCGGGGCACGGTAAGCACCCCAAAATACGCTTTCCCGTTGCCGCTTCGCCGCCGCCGCAAAAGAAATGCAATGCACAACGCCTTGTTCAAAACGTGCGGAAACGGATGCGCAGGGTCAACGGTAACCGGCGTCAACATGGGAGACACGCGCCGCTCGTAAAAGGTCCTCGCCGCCTGCGCCGCTTTTCCTTCCAGCTTGCTGGCCGGCAGGACGCGAATCCCCGCCTTGGCCAGCGCGGGAAGCAGCTCCTCGTTCCAGCATTTATACTGGTCGCGCACCATCACGTGCATGGCCGCCGACACTTTCTCCAGCTCCTCGGCCGCGGTTAACCCGTCCGTGGCTATCTCGCGCGATCCGTGCTCGATCCGCTGCAGAAAACTGGCCACCCGCACCTCGACGAATTCGTCGAGATTGTTCGCGGTAATCGCGAGAAACTTCACGCGCTCCAGCAGCGGGTTCCCAATATCCCGCGCCTCCTCCAGCACACGCCGGTTAAACTCCAGCCACTCCAGGTGCCGGTTGAGGTAGAAACGCGGTTCGTCAAGCGCAGTGCGCGTCATAAGCTTTCTCGGGAGACCCCAAGAGATAGCGCAGACGTGTTACGGGCAGATGAACGCGCCGAGGGAATGCTATTCTGCGGGGGCCTCTCGAGGAGAGCTGATGAAGCTAGCGCACATTCTTTTTTCTGTGGCACTTTTTTCACCTTCCACCCGAACCAACGCCGAAACCCCGGCCTGGCCCTCGGAGAAACAGGTCGACGCGATTTTCGCCGCCGTCACCCAAGCGAATGCCCCTGGTCTGGCGGTGCTAGTCCGAAGGAATGGACGCACATCGTTTGAAAAAGGATACGGCCTCCGCGATCTGCGAACGAACACGAAAATCGACCCGCCCACCGACTTCCGCCTCGCCTCTTTCACCAAACAGTTTACCGCCATGGCCATCATGCTGCTGGTCCACGACAAAAAGCTGCGCTACGACGAAACGCTCGTGGACATATTTCCGGACTTCCCGGCCTACGGTAAAACCATAACCATCCGAAATCTCCTCAATCACACCGGCGGCCTGCCAGACTACGAAGACCTAATGGCCGCTGCCGAAACGCCCCGGAATTCGCGGATCTGGACACCGGAGCGCCAGATTCATGACGCGGAAGTTCTCAGGTTGTTAGAAGCGGAAACGAAAGGCAAATTTCCTCCCGGCACCAGCTGGTCTTACAGCAATTCCGGCTACGTCGTACTCGGTCTCGTCGTCGCCCGAGCGTCGGGGCAATCCTACGGCGATTTTCTCCGCGCGCGTATCTTCGTGCCGCTGCACCTCGATCACACCATCGTCTACCAAAAAGGAGAAAACGAAATCGCCAATCGGGCCTTCGGGCATTCCGAAGTCGCATTCGATCACCGACCAGAGACGCCCTTGTTCCAGGAAACCGATCAAAGCCCCACATCTGCGACTCTCGGCGACGGAGGCATCTATTCCAATCTCCTAGATCTCGCCAAATGGGACGACGCGCTCGGAAATCACACTTTACTCAGCGCCGAGGAGATGAAGCCCGCGCTGGTCCCGGCAAGACTAGCGAATGGCCAGCCCACTCGGTGGCCCGCGGAAGCCAACGACGACAACCTCGACCCCAGTAAGCCCGTCTCCTACGGCTTCGGCTGGTTCCTCGATCCTTACCGGGGACATCCGCGCATGTGGCACACCGGGAGCACCATGGGCTTCCGCACCATGATCCTACGCTTAACCGCCGACCACCTGACGATCATCATCCTCTCGAATCGAAGCGATCTCGATCCACAAACGCTCGCCACCGCAACTGCTGATCTCTATTTGAATTTAAAGCCGAAAGAATAAACTCACGCGTCAAGACAATCCCGCAAGTTTCCCCAATCCTTTGATCTTCGCCCGCGCAGCCAAGGCGCCGTACTGCTTCATCATCGTGCGCATCTGCAGGTACTGCTTCAACACCTGATTCACATCCTGGACGGTCGTCCCGCTGCCTTTCGCAATTCGCTTCCGCCGCTTCCCATCAATAATGTTGTGGTCCCGCCGCTCCTGATTCGTCATTGAGTTAATAATCGCTTCGACCTGCTTGAGCTTGCTCTCATCGACTTTTGCGTCCTTCGGCAAGTTCTGCAACGGCCCCATCTTCGGCAGCATGTCCACAAGCTGCTCGAGCGGCCCCATTTTGCGAATCTGTTTCAGTTGGTCGCGGAAGTCTTCCAGCGTGAATCCATCTTTGCGCAGCTTGCGCTCGAGTTCGGCGGCCGCCTTCTTGTCGACGGTCTGCTCCGCCCGCTCGATCAGCGACATGATGTCGCCCATACCCAGCACGCGCGAAACAATGCGCTCCGGATAAAATCCTTCCAGCGCGTCGTATTTTTCGCCGAGCCCCACAAACTTCACGGGCGCTCCGGTAACTTTCCCAATCGAAAGGGCCGCCCCGCCGCGAGCATCACCATCGAGCTTCGTCAGGATTACGCCGGTAAGCCCGAGCCGCTTGTGAAACTCTCCCGCCGATCGCACCGCGTCTTGCCCAATCATCGCGTCGGCGATGAACAGAATTTCGCTCGGCTGCAGCTCCTTCTTCAGCATGCTCAATTCGTTCATCAAATCGTCGTCGATGTGCAAACGCCCGGCCGTATCCACCAAAATCACGTCGCTCGCCGAAAGTTTTGCTTCCCGGATGGCTCCCTTAACAATTTCCAGCGGCTTATCGGTCCCCGCCCCAGGCCACAGCGCCGTCCCCACGGCCTTCGCCACTTGCCGAAGCTGTTCGCGCGCTGCCGGCCGGTAAACGTCGGTCGAAACAACCAGCGGCCGGTGCCCATGCTCGACAAGCCATTTCGCCAATTTGCCCGTCGTGGTTGTCTTACCAGATCCCTGCAAGCCCACAATCATCCACACCGAAGGCGGACGCGAAGCAAACAGCGGCTTGGCATGCTTCCCGAGCATCGCCGACAACTCGTCGCGCACCACTTTAACGACTTGCTGGTCCGGCGACAGCTGTAGCATCACCTCGCTGCCCAGCGCGTGCTTGCGAATATTCGCAAGCAATTCGTCAGCCACGCCGACGTTCACGTCGCCTTCCAGCAGCGCCTCGCGAATCTCCCCCAGCGCCACGTCCAGGTGCTCGTCCGTGAGCTTCCCCTGCCCGCGCAAATTCTTAAATGTCCGTTGCAGCTTCTCTGTTAGGTTTTCAAACATGGCCGATGCCTATGCCTCAAGACTAGCCGCTCCAGAATAGCAGGCCCGGGCAGCCGAGTGCACGAAGAGCTAGCGCCATAGCGCCCAACGCTCCATCACGCCGTCGAGCGCCAGCAAGCATTGGAATGGCCTTCCGAGCGTAGCGCGGCCTGCTCTTCACTTCCGCGATCTCAATAATGCCAATCCGCCGTGTGCTCTCCTGCCGGCGCATTCTCGAGAATATGCTCGGCCATCCACTTCAACAAATTGGCCGTGGTAGTGGGCTGCCAGCCATGACCCTTCATCGGCCTCCCATACTGAAAATCGCAATCACAAGGCGGGTCTTTCATCGCTTTCAATGCGTCTTCGAGCTGATACACCGCCAAGTTCAAATAAAAATTGTCCATGTCTCCAACGTACACGTGAATCTTCCCCCGCAGCTTGGGACCGAGCGCGGCCCAATTGGTCCGCAGGTTGTAGCTCAAGTCGTACCCGTGGTCGCGCATGTACAGCGCCACGCGGTGATCGATCTTGCCGGTCTTCTTGTCCCACAACGGCTTCGGATATCCATCGTCGCCAATCGGCCCATACGCGGCGTCCCAAATTTCAATCTGTTCCCCAGAGCGCCCGTGGCTCCCCAAAACATCTTCCATTTGGCTGAACGCCTTGATGGTAATCTCCGGCTGCCCCTCGGAAGTCCGCATGATATAGCGCGGCACCTCGACCCAGGTATGTCCGGGTTCAAAAAACGCACTGTCGTCTTCATACGCGTTCACCGATCCGTACCGCCGAAAATCAATCGAGTCCGGATAAAGCGTCCAAGTCCCTCCGAAAAAGTCCGGATAAAACACCTGCACGCCGAGCGACTCCCATCCGCCCGTCGACCCACCCGTCAGCAAGCGCGCATAAGGCTTCGCAATCATCCGGAAATGCGCCTCGAGATACGGAATCATCTCCTTCACCAGGGCGTCTCCGTAAGGCCCGTTGTTCACCGAGTTCACCGCATAGGAATCATCGTAGTACGGCGTGGGATGCTGGAAGGTGACCCCGATCAGGCGTGGAAACTTTTCCGAATTCCACGACTGATAAAACTCGAAGCCTGACTCGCGGTTGAGATCGCTCAGTCTCGCTCGCACCTCGGGACTGACCGCCACATCCTCCGCGTTGAATCCAAATGGCGCTCGAAGACTGAAGTGGCTCTGCTCATAGACCACCGGATAGCGCACGTTGGGACGCTCCTCATAGCCCTTCGGCAAAAGCACGATCGCCCCGAGGTACATGGGATGCCCCCAAAACTTCGTCAACATCTCGCTCTGTATCTTGATGTGCTTCACCCACGCGGTGTCCCGAGGCACCTCGACCGCAGGAATCTCCTTCGTCAAGCGGAGCTTGAGGTCATACCCCGCCGCCGGATCCAAATGCACTTTCTGCACTTCGCTATACAGATTTCCCGGCGAACGGTTGAAATGCTGTCCCTCCCACTGGTCCATGTGCAACCAAACGGTATGCCCGTCCGCGCGGTGAAACTCTGTGTAAATATTGACGATCGCCTGCACAAAGTAATCGCCCGCAGGTATCTCACCCAAGCTGCGCACCGGCGAGCCCGGAGTGCTCTCGTCGATCACCGCGGTCTCGTCCGGCGCCAAAGCATTCACGTCTACACCGAAGAACGGCCCCGAGTCTCCCCAACTCCCCGCTTGTAAGCGCGGCTCCGGCTTGTCCCGTCGACTGACAACCACAAACACCCGTCCCGTAATCGCTCCGGCGTGGGCGGACGCAGGAACCGACACCTCAAATTTCGTGCCCGCCGCCTCGGGCGACGGGGCTGCCTTTCTGTGAGCCGCCAACAAAAAAAACGCCGCGCACGCCATCCCACTCGCTCTCATTCGCCTGTTTAGTCTCATTTCGCTCCCCCCGCTGGCGCCGGGAGCGTACTACACGGCCCTCTCCGCATCCAAACCTCACTCGATGCGCTCGCTCCGACGGTTACCATTCCTTTTCGACTGAAGAATCTTTCGAATGTCCTTGACACACGTCCTCTCAAGGAACAGTATGAGTTTGAGGTTTCGCTGTTTGAGGCGAGACTCCCGCTTCTAGAGTCCATTTGCAGTTTCTTTGAAGGACAAGCTCCGCATCGAGCGCCAACAGGGCTGAACCTGCTGGGTGGTTTTTATTTTCTCGCGCGGGGCCCTACCTCCTGTTCGACGTACAGGTTTACACACTCAAACGCCAGCGGTTTCAGGCCAGATCTCTCAAGCCCAACTCGCTACCTGCGAGTCGGAAGTGCGCGTTTTTGGAAAAAGGAGATTCACGTGTGTGAACAAAACAAAACCAACGTCCGTCGTCTGTTCGGAGAAGTTTGGAACAAGGGCCATGTGGCGGTAGCAGACGAGCTCTTCGCACCTACCTACCATCACCACGACAGTACCATGCCCGATGTCGGCCGAGGCCCCGAGATTGAGAAGAAGAGAGTAATTCTTTACCGCAATGCCTTCCCTGACATTCGTTTCACGATCGAGGACCTCCTTGCCGAAGGCGAAACCGTAGTCGCTCGTTGGTCTTGCCGCGGCACTCATAAGGGCGAACTGAGTGGCATTGCCCCAACCGGCAAGCAATTCAATATCACCGGGCTAAGCATTGCCCGCTTTACGAATGGCAAAATGTTCGAAGGCTACGTCAATTGGGACGCCTTGAGCCTCATGCAGCAGCTCGGCGTCGTCCCTGAGCTCTTCCGAGCCAAAGCGCTCGCCGCCTCCGCAAGGTAGCCGCCTCGACGCACGCCGGAGGCCTGACCACAAATCGGGCCTTCTTTTCTACGAGCGACCTGTTCGCGCGACAAATCCAATTCCCGCGCCCGCCTCCGCCAGGGTCCCGCAAAATTTCTCGATAATCGAGATTCTCAAGCTGCGTCCGCCAGCGTGTAGCGAAACTCATAAAAGTGTTTCCCCTCCACAATCTTGATGGTCATCTTTCCCGCAATCCCCACCAACTGCCCCGTCCCCGAGTCCGGCACCACCGTAACGCTAAGTTGCGGCTCGCCCCGCGTCATCGTCCCGCTGTGTTGCAGCGCGAACGACCCCGCGCGCCCATCGAGCGTTCCATTCACACGCTCCATGGCCACATACCCGGCCGACCCCGCAACCTCCGTGCCCACGCTCAGCATCTCCCCCGCACTGGTCGCCTCGAGATCTCCATGAAACTGTTTCTCGAGCGACATTCTCCCAAGCTTCGCGCTCTCCGCCTCCTTGTTGTCCGCCTTCTGCACATTCACCTTCACCTCAAATGCCCCGTTCGCCTCGATGGTCATGAGTGCTCCCTTTTCTCCGGACTTCGAACCTGCTAACCCGTCCGCCTGTCGTCCCCCACAAATTACAGTTACACTTGTGGCCGTGATTGGAAAAACGCGACAGCCGAGCCGCGCCCAAATCGAAGAAGTCTTCGACCCTGAAGTGGGCCGAGCCCGAGGCATTCTCCGCCGGCCCCTCCCAGCCGGCAAGCTAAGCCACGCCCGCCGCGGGCCGCCCCCCGATTTAGCCCACTGGATCGCTCACTACTGGATGATCACCTGGGATCTTCGCGGCTGCGCTCCCCACATAGCCGAGACCCTGCCACATCCCAATATTCACGTGGTATTTGAAAAGGACAACGCGGTAGTCTCGGGCATCCAAACCCGCAAATTTTCGCGCCTCCTTGAGGGCCGCTCCCAGGTTTTCGGAATCAAATTCAAACCCGGAGGATTTCGCCCGTTGCTAAGATCCTCCGTCTCCTCGCTAGCCGACAGCACCGTCCCCGCAAACCGCATCTTCGGCAAAGCTGTCGACGCCCTGACGACGATGCTGGCCTCGTCCGGAAAAGAATCCGAAAAAGTGTCCGCCGCCAACGCCTTTTTCCGCGCCCGCCTCCCCGAACCCGATGACACTATCAGGTTGGCCGGTCAACTCGTCGCCCGCATCTTCGCCGAACCCAACATCAAAACCGTGAACGATCTCGCCACCTCGACAGGTATCAGCAAGCGTTCCCTCCAACGCCTCTTCAACGACTACGTCGGCGCCAGCCCCAAATGGGTCATCCGCCGTTACCGCCTCCACGAACTACTAGAAAAATTCGACTCCCGCAGGCAACCGAATTGGGCGCAACTCGCCATCGACCTCGGCTACTTCGACCAAGCCCATCTCATCAACGACTTCAAATCCCTAGTCGGCTACACCCCCACGCAATACCAAAGCCAGCTCGCCAAACACTCCTGAGTCCGGCGATGCCGGCTATTTCCTTCTGCCCGACAATTCTCCCGAACCCCTTTGAAGCCATCGCCCTCTGAGCCGAGCTTATGGTTTCCTGACACGACGGTAGATGAGTTCAGGGATTCGAGGAGAATGCTCCACTCTCGAAGCAGCCGAGAAGGCTCTCGACGGAATTCCCCGCACTCGCGAGAAAACCGGACTGGCTGCGAACGACGATTCGATTCTTGCCTGGTACGTTCCTCCCCGAGCTAAATCATCGGGAAACGCGATTCGATCTTCTGAAACAATGCTTCCGACTGTTCCGCTGCTTCCTTCACGAGAAATCCCATCTTGGGGTGAGAAGCCTCGAGGTCGACCAGCAACCCGTGAGAGCGCAGAGTCTCTGAAGTCGTGGGCCCAATCGAAGCCTTCACCAAATGCTCCATGCCCGCTTTCAGTGCACCTTTCTTCCCGGCTTGTTCGGCAATCTGGAAAAGATGATGAATCTGCACGCTGGTCGTAAACAGCGCCACGTCGATCCGCCTGGCGATCACTTGCTCCACCGCCGCCCGCAGCGGCGCCGTATCCTCGGGCAATTCCCATTGGTAGACCGGCACAGCGGTAACGTAAGCCCCTCTCTTGCGCAACCCTTCGAGCAACTCGAGGTTCGAAACACCGTATTCTTGTACAGCAACCTGTTTGCCGCGCAAATCCAGTTTGTTGTCGTCAATCGCTTGGAGCACTTCACGCCACGTATTTGGTTCCGGGACGGTGAGCGCCATCGGCACTTTCCATTCGCGCAGGACAGCGACCGGCTTCGGTCCGCGCGCGATTACAGAAACCCGTCTCAAGGCCTCGAAAAACTTCTCGGTCGGATGCACGCTTTCCACTACATCGAGAAGCGCGCGCGCTCCGACTCCTGTTAGGAACACCACCGCGTCGAATTTTCCCTCGAATAGCGCGTCAGCAAATTTCAACGCCTGGGGATTTGAAGAGAGGGGTACCTCGCGCATCGCCGGCGCATGCACCGGCTTGCCGCCGTACGTTTCTATGAGCCGGCTCATTTCCTGGCCTCGCCGGCTCTCCAAGGTCAGGACGGTCAATCCGTTGAAATTCGTGACAGTCATTTCCAGTGCTCCGCTGGTTGACTATATCTCGAATGGAGCAGAATTCGGAGCGGTGGACTTCGGCGAGACACGAGCGGCAAGTCGTTTTTCATCTGCGCCGACCTAAGCCGCGTACAGGACAGAACTCCGCAAGCAAGCCAAAGCCCCAGGTTTTCATACTCGGGCGTACTCTTCGGAAACAGAGTTTTCCAGCAACTCTGCCCAAATCAATGACTTCCGCACGTTTTCCGCCAAACACCCGGAGGCTACCCCTCGGCAGTCAAAATCCCTGCGGTGCTTTTCTCTATGCTGGCCACCCCTCGCTCGCCATTCCCCGGTAATCCGCCAAGCAGCAACACCCGCGATCCAATTCCTTTCCTGGGCTTACTCCCACTTTCCATCCAAAAGCGGAGTGCACCCCCGGTTCTTGGCAATTCGCCTGGAACAAATGTCCCGCTCGCACGTCTTCACAGGGTGAGAGGTGCACTCCATGCGTAAATTCACAATGTGGCTCGCAGCGGCGATCTTGATGACGGGAATTCTGACGACGCGCGTTTCGCGAAGCGCCGCCGACGGCCCGATTCAGGGTGACTGGTCGGCAAAACTCCTGTCCGGAGCAGACACCGCGTGCATGGATCTCGAAGTGGAGCGCTCCAGCTGGGGCCATCACCAGACGTGGGGCAACACCCATAAAATCAGCGACTTCTACGGCCTCGATGCCAGCCTCGCCCTGGGGAAAGATACCCCCGTACACTTCGAGTTGCGTCGTGATGCCGGAACTATGAATTTTGACGGTCGCTTCCACGACGGCGAAGGCCGCGGCAAGTTCCGCTTCACCGCCAGCTCCGATTACGTCGAGGGAATGAAGTCGCTCGGCTACTCGGACCTCTCCGAAGAGCAGCTCTTCGCGTTTGCCATTCATGATGTCTCGCGCCAATTTGTCCGGGACATGAATGACATCGGCTATCAGAAACTCAGCACCGATGAGCTCATGGCATTCCGCATTCACGGAGTGAGTCCGGAATTCGCGCGCGCCATGATCGAGCTTCTCCCGGAAAAACCGTCTCCTGATAACCTCGTCGCCATGCGCATTCATGGAGTGAGCCCCGAGTTCACCAAGGAAATCAATGCGCTCCTCGGAAAGAGATTCTCCGTCGACGAGTTGGTCGCCTTCCGCATCCACGGCGTCTCCCCCGAGTTCGTGCGCGAGGTGCGCGAGACCGTCTCAAAAGACGTATCGGCGGATGATCTCGTAGCCATGCGCATCCACGGCGCCAGCCCGGAATTCGTCAAGTCCATGAGTTCGCTGCTAGGACACAATCTTCCCGTCGAACAACTGATCGCCTTCCGCATTCATGGAGTCAGTCCCGAATTTACGGAAAAGATCCAGCAGTTAGTCGCAAAAGACGTTTCCTCGGACGAATTGGTAGCGTTCCGCATCCACGGCGTAAGCCCTGAATTTGTCGAGAGCATGAAAAACGCGGGCTACCCAAAAATTTCACCCGATCAACTGGTAGCCATGCGCATTCACGGCGTGGACGCCAGTTTCGTCAAGGAAGTTCGCGAACACGGATACAAGGACCCCACCATTGATACCTTGATCGAACTGCGCATCCACGGCCTGCGCACTCGCGAATCCTTGTAAGCGCTCGGCAGCCCGAGCGATGCTTTACCTGGGTCGGCAGCTTTCTTCCGGCTGCTAGAACGTGAGCCGCACCCCGAGTTGGGCGGCAAACGGTATCCCAACGGTCGTGCCCGGACCAAAAAAGTCGCCCAGCGCGCCTGCCGGAACCAGAAGCTGCTTGCCGCTGGTAACGGGCACACTCTGCGTGCACGATGGATTGAGGCAAACCGCGGTGACGTTATCGGGATTGTTGACCGGAAGAATGGCCACGTTGGTCACATAGTTCGCGCCAGGATTGTTGCGGTTGAAAAGATTGAAGAACTCGATGAACGGAGTCGCCGTATAGCGTTCATGGAAATGAATGGGCCGGCTGACGCGCAAATCGGTTTGGATGTACGGCGTGCCGCGGAATTCGTCCAGCGATGTTTTGACTCCATCCACAACGGCGCGATCGGTTCCAGTGGCGTTGGTGAGCGTGATAGGCCGCCCGCTTTCCGCTTGCGAAAGAAAACTCAGCTCGAACCCGGCGGGCGCGCGATACGTTCCAATGAGCACGGCGCGGTGAGTCACATCTTCACCGGACGGCCCATAATCGCCGGGCGCAAATGCGTCGAACGGATTGCACACACGATTCACATAGTCGAAAAGTTCACCAAGGACGCAGCCCCAAGTCTTGGCGCTCGAGAGCGTGTAATTGGCCACGAGGCTCAGGCGCTTCGCGACGTTTCCTTGCAAGTGGACTTTCAGTGCTTTGTAGCTGGAGCGATTGTCGCTTCGAAAAACGTTCAAGCTGCCAAACACTGAGTTTGGAAAAGTGTACTCTCGATAGCCATGCATTCCGGTTTCGAGAGTGAAGTCGGTGCTCAGCGTCCAATTGGCGTTAAACGCGTGCTGTACGCCGCCCGTGGCGTGGATCGCATAAGGCGTGTGGTAGTTCGGATCGATGATGGAGGGCGCGGCGACGCCGCCGCCCGTGGCTACGTTGGTATCGTTCACGGCTTGAAAAGCACTGACCCAGCCGTTTTGTGCGAGGTCGTCGTAGTACATACCGAACCCGGCGCGAAACACAGTGTTGCCGGAATTTCCAGGCGAATAGGCAACACCAACGCGCGGAGCAAACGCTTTGCGGTAATCGTGCGGCGCATCACTAATGAATGGCGCCACGGATGGATCGAGCGCAAGCAAGAAAGGATTTTGCGCCTGGCTGCGGCCGGAAGCTTCAAAGAGCCCAAACGTCGTATCGTAGCGCAGACCGTAATTAACCGTGAGATTTCGCGTGACGCGCCACGAATCTTCGGCATAGAGTCCCGTCCGCTGGACATTTTGCGAGAAGCTGCCGTCACCAGCGGGAGTCGAAATGCATGTGGTGCCGGGAGTGACGTTGGGCGACGGAGTGGCCGAGCAAACTGTGAGATCGCTGGTAAATTGTTGCGGATCGGCGGCGTAGTCGGTGGGATCAAGAACGAACACCACAAGTGACTCCGCATTTGCGGTGAGGGCGCCGCTCAACACCGGCTCGTGAATGAGATTAATTCCGAAACGGAAGGTGTGTTTTCCGGTGGTGTGCGTTACGTCATAACGCACCTGATATTTTTCTTGATTTCGCAAAACGGGGAATGCTGTGATCGCGGTGACGAATTGATTGTCGCCAAAAGTTTCCAAACCCGACGTGGTCGCAGTCGTAGAACTGAACGGAAAGGCGAGCGCGAAGCCAAGATCGGAGATCCGCGTTTGCGTGAGGTGCAAAAGGCTGCCGCCGAAAACGAACGAGCCAAGCCAGTCCGGGCTAAACGCAAACTGGTCACCGATGGCAAAGTTGAAATAATTGTTATGCGTGGTAGCGCCAGTTGAAGGCAGCGTTCCTTGCTGCACGAGAGCGTTGTGGGTTAGGTAGCTGTCGCCCGAGATGCGGAAGAACCACTGCGAGCGAGTGGACTGCTGCCAATCGAAACGTACAGTGCCGTCATAGTCGCGAAAGGGCACGGGAATGGAAGTCGGAACGGAGATGGAAGGAACGGTCGTGCCGTTTACGTCCACGAGTCCTTGTGCAGCGAGCTGAGATAGAGCTTGGAATTGCGTTTGGCTGGCCTGGCTGTAGGCGATGCTGGCGTCTTCGTGGATAAATTCGAACGAGGAGTAAAACCAAACTTTGTCTTTGACGATGGGTCCGCCGCCGGAGCCTACGTAGTTTTGGCGAGAGAACGGCTGCTTGGGATTCGGCGGAGGGTTGTCGATCGGAAAACGTGCGTTCAGGTCCGCCGCGCGGTCGAAGAACGCGTCGTCGCTATGCCACTCGTTGGTGCCGCGCTTTGTAGTGATGACCACGGAAGTCCCGGTGGTGCGCCCCGTGTCCGCATCGGTCTGCGCAGTTCGAATGGCAAATTCCTGAACGGCTTCCGGCGAGAAATTTTGTAGGAAGCCGCCGATCCAGTCATCGGAATTGTCCACCCCGTCGACGGAAACTTCATTGTTCAGACCGGAACTCCCGCCGGTAGAAACCGCGGTGATACGAGCTTTCGTAGGGTCCGAGGGCTCGACGGGCTCGGTTCCGGGCGCCATGTAGGCAATATTGGCAAAGCTGCGGGCGGGCAATGGAATTGTGTCCAGATCGTGAGAGGTGATTACGGCCTGCTGGACCGCGCTGGCGGTGTCCATCGGCTGCGTGGTAATCGAGGAACCTTGTCCTTGGACGTTTACCTTTTGCTGGACCGTTTGCGGCCGCAGGACGACGGTCATCTCTTGCACAGAGCTGATGTTGACGTGCACCTCAGAGCTAACGTCAGCAAAGCCACTAGCGGTCACGGTTACTCGATAATTTCCAGGAACGAGATCGTTGATGCGAAATTCGCCGCGATCATTCGAGGCCGCCTCGCGGCGTAGCGTAGATTCCTCGGCCTGAACAACAATTGTTGCGGAGGAAATTCGGCCGCCGCTGGTGTCCTGGACGGTGCCGCGGAGGGCCCCGCGGGGATTTTGCGCGAATAATGCAAACGGCAACAGTAGGGAGGTTAAAAACGCGACGCTCCCGAGAAGTCGCGTCCTTTTTGGCGGGAAAGGGATTTTCATGGCGAGCGATAGGCTACTCGGGACAAAGGGTGTACTACCACGGGTCGTAGAGAGCGGCGTAACAAGCGCAGAGCGGCCGGCCTCCGCCCCTTGCTCCACGGTAGAAGGCTGGTGGGCTTAACAGTAGGAATCGGCGTGCTGGGGCGCAGAGGGTGGGGCGAGCCCCACCGCTCGAGAGAATTAGGCGTGTTCCCTGTATCGCAAGAAGTTGCTGTTGCTAGGGAAAAGGAACTAGTGGAGCAGTAGTTCGAGGAGTTCGTGAACGAAGGAGAGAGCCGCGGGCGCGAGAACTAGAGCGGCAACGCAGCCAGCGAGCAGAAAACGGTCACTGCCGAGAAGAGGATTCGTTCGGAGATTACCGGCCCGAGCGACCGGGGCCGCTTGAAGCAAGCGGTCCACGCGAGCGGAGAGATCGCGGTCGCAGGCTAGAAGCGAGGTAGACAGAACAGGCAAGCGTGGACCAGAACCCAGGCGTGCGACTTGAACCAGCGCCGCGGCAAGAGCAACGGCACGGCGAGCGTCTCCCGCGGCGGCTTGATCGTCGGCGGCCCACTCCGCGAATTTCGCCCAGCTGCGCTCGATCGTTCGAAGCATGCGAACGAATGGAAAGATGTCAGGAGCCAGCAGAATCAGTAGACGCTTGGCATTGTCGCCTGAGGTGCGGTGGGCATGCTCGTGGCGCAAGGCGGCGTCTAGTTCTTCGGCCGAGAGCGCGCATAGAACGCTACGGGAGATAAGCAGCCGCGGATGAAGGAAACCCGACAACGCCAGAATCGGCGCTTCTTCTTGAATGACTATCAACGGCTCGATGACGACCACCGAAGAAGGCCCTCCGGGCACGTGCCATTCACGGCCCACCGAGCGGCAAAGCCGATTCTGACGCAGGGATCGAAGAAGACAGATAGAGGCCCGCGCGATGGAGACGGACCAAGTTGCTGCGCCGAGTAGCCCGAGCGAGACACAAAACAATCCGACACGTTCGGCAGTGGCTGCGGGTTCAAGCCAGAGATAGCTGGGAACGCACAGGAGCAGGACGAACAGAGTTGCCAAGGCCAAAGGAAGGATGCGCAAGGCAAGCAGAAAACGGGCCGCTGCGCTGGGCTTCCTCGATTCCGCAAAGCGGATCGCCGGATTGGATGAGAGCGTTAGCAATAGGCCCGCGGCGGCGTTTAGGACAAAAAAAGAGGCAAAGCACAGGCACAGCAGCCGCAATAGATAAGGGAGAATCATGGCTGCCCCCGGCGGGAGAGTTCTTTGCGGCGGCTGCGGATTCGCTTTTCAAGCGTGTCGAGGAGCTTCGAGTCGTGTTCACCAACGGCATCGAGCAAGCAAGAAAGCAAAAGTTCGCTGGAGGGGTGAGGGCCAGACAGGAAACCAGCTACTAAATTACCCGCGCGTCTGCGCTCCCATTGCTGGCGGGAAAAGCTCGGCGAATAGATGAAGGCACGATCCGACTTGTGACGCTCCAAAAGACCTTTTTTGAAGAGCCGGTCGAGCGTGGTCATTACCGTGGTGTAGGCGAGCGGACGACCGAGCTTGGGGACAACGTCGCGGACGCTGGTTTCTCCATGGGACCAGAGAATTTCCATTAACTCGAATTCGAGACTGCCGAGAGCCAAGGACGGGCTGCGGTTCGGGCCGTGAGCGATACGATTCTTGAGGAAGCGAATCATGGCCTGCTGTTCATTGGTCGCGGCCGGAGATCGGGACGCGCCGAAGGATTCCGAGTTGCAAGCGCATCTTATCATCATTTTCCCTGAGCCGAGGAATGCCAGGACCACATCCGAGAGCCGGAACGCCGCCAAAAGAGCTTCGCTCTAGCCGGCGAAAGAGAGCTCGCCTCAGGAGCCGAGGGGGTCAAGCAAAACGGTTGACAAACGCCGGAGAGAAGACTAGGTTGGCCTATACCTAGAGCAATATAGTCTATGTCAACAAGGGTCGGCGTATGAGGAAAAAACACAAGCCGATCTTTCTCCGAGCGCGCCCTGGGAGATGATAACTCTCCGGGCGTTCTAGCAGCAGCCGCTCGACGGTTGTGCGCTGGTTACAGCGCATCAAGCGCAGGTCGAACGATCTGCTCGAGATGGAAGAAGGGTTGTTCTATGAAATGGATAAAACCATGGTTTTCGCGGCGGCGAATGTTCGGGGAATTGTCCGACGAGATTCGGGCACACCTGGAAGAAAAGATCGAGGAGTTGCTGCGGAGCGGCATGTCGAGGAAGGAAGCCGAGGCCGCGGCGCGCCGGGAGTTTGGGAATGTGACGCTAGTGGAAGAGGACGCCCGGGGCGTATGGCGGTGGCTGTCGATCGAGAATCTTTTCGCCGATGTCCGCTATAGTCTGCGGATGCTACGGCGCAACCCGATATTCACCGCGGTAGGCTTGTTGACGATTGCCATCGGAATCGGGGCTAACGCCGCGGTTTTTAGCGTTGTGAACAGCGTGCTGCTAAAGCCGCTGAACTATCCGAAGGCCGAGGAGCTGGTGTCGCTACACCAGACCGCTCCGGGCGCGGCGGGGCTGGCGGATTTCGAGAATGGTCTGCTGCTCTCGCCCTCGATGTATTTCACGTATGCGGAGCAAAACCGCACGTTTCAATCGCTGGGTGTGTGGGACACGAGCACGGCGAGTGTCACGGGCCTGGCCGAACCGGAACAGGTGCGAACCGTGGAGGTGAGCGATGGCGTGCTTCAGACGCTTGGTGTTCCGCCGGCAGTCGGCCGTTGGTTAACGCCAGCGGACCAGATACCGCGCGGGCGCGAAACCGTGATGCTGGGCTACGGGTATTGGCAGCGGCGGTTCGGCGGGGACCGCAGCGTGCTTGGGCGCAATCTTATGGTGGATTCGCGGCCTCGGGAAATTATCGGCGTGATGCCCGAGGGGTTTCGATCAGTCGAAGCGGATTTCGACGTGATCGTGCCGCTCGGGTTCGAACGCGGCAAGCTGATCCTGGCGGGATTCGGATATCACGGAATCGCGCGGCTCAAGCCGGGGGTCGGGATTGCGGAAGCCAATCGGGACGTGACGCGAATGTTGCCGATGTGGATGGATTCATGGTCGAACGGACCCGGATCGTCTCCACATATTTATGAGACGTGGCGAATCACGCCGCTGATCCGCCCACTGAAACAAGAAGTGATCGGCAATGTCGGTGAACTTCTCTGGGTGGTGATGGGGACCATCGGACTGGTGATGCTGATTGCCTGCGCCAACGTAACGAATCTGTTGCTGGTAAGGGTGGAATCGCGGCAGCAGGAGTTGGCTGTTCGTGCGGCGCTCGGCGCGGGCTGGGGACAAATCGTGCGGGGACTCCTGGTGGAAAGCGTGATGCTGGGGCTGATGGGCGGAGCGCTTGGCGTGGGTCTGGCTTATGCCGGCGTGCGCTTTCTAGTGGCCATCGGGCCGGCGAATCTGCCGCGCCTCGGCGAAATTTCGGTGGACGGGCGAACGCTGGGATTCACCTTGCTGCTCTCCGTATTCGCGGGTTTGCTGTTCGGATTAATGCCAGCGCTGAAATACGCGGGGCCGCGGACTTCGTTGGCTCTTCAGAGCGCGGGGCGGACCACCAGCGTGAGCCGGGAACGACACCGCGCGCGCAATTTGCTGGTCGTGGGCCAGGTGGCGATGGCGCTGGTGTTGCTTGTGAGCGCGGGCTTGATGATTCGCACGTTCGAGGCGTTGCGAACCGTGGATCCGGGATTTACGGACGCGCGGCAGCTGCAGGTCCTACGAATCTCTATTCCGGATCTGCTGATCCGCGAAGCGCAGCGTGTCACGCGAACACAGAATGAAATTCTTGATAAGTTGGCGGCGATTCCAGGCGTGAAGTCGGCGGGGTTTGTGAGCGAAATGCCGATGGAAGGTTTCGACTCCGGTTGGGACACCATCTTTGTCGAGGGCAAGACCTATTCAGAAGCGGAACTTCCAGCGCTCCGTCTCTACAAGCACGTTTCGCCCGGTTTCTTTGGAGCGGCAGGCACGCGAATCATCGCCGGCCGCGACTTGACATGGGCCGAGGTGTACGGGCCGAGGTCGGTGGTGATGGTTTCCGAGAATCTGGCCCGTGAAATGTGGGGCACGCCGTCAGGCGCCCTCGGCAAGCGATTGCGCGAGGATCCGGGGCTGCCGTGGCGCGAGGTGATCGGCGTCATCCAGGATGTGCGTGAGAAGGGCGTCGAGGAGAAGGCCCCGGAGATCGTGTACTGGCCGCCGATGGTCGAGAACTTCTATGGGCCAGGTCCAGCACAGGCGATCCGAACGGTGTCGTTTGTGATAGCAAGCGAGCGCGCGGGCACGGAGAGTTTTCTGAACGACGTGCGGCAAGCAGTGTGGTCGGTGAATGCGAATTTGCCGCTGGCGTCCGTGCGGACCATGGAGGAAGTGTATGGCAAATCGGTGGCGCGGACTTCGTTCACGCTGGTGATGCTGGGAATCGCGGGGGCCATGGCCATGGCGCTGGGGATCATCGGCATCTACGGCGTCATGTCGTTCACCGTGTCACAGCGCAAGCGCGAAATTGGAATACGCTTGGCGCTGGGAGCGCAGCGTGTAGACCTGGTGCAGATGGTTTTGAGCGAAGGCGCGACGCTGGCGCTAGTGGGAGTGGCCATGGGAATCGCCGCTGCCCTTGGATTGACGCGGTTGATGGGGAGCCTGCTGTTCGGGGTGACCGCGCATGATCCGCTGACCTTTGGGCTGGTTGCAGCGCTGCTCATGCTCGTCGCGCTTTTGGCGTGCTATGTGCCGGCACAGCGAGCAATGAACGTGGATCCGATGGTGGCGCTGAGGTATGAGTGAAAGCTTGAGCAGCGCTGGAAGCGACTGGGACAAAGATGTCTCGGGGTCGAGAGTCGAAAGGCCGCGCCTGACAATCCGGCGATCAACCCCGAGACAGCGCGGCAGGTTTAGATTTAGAAAATTCGGCCAACACCCGCTATTGGAGAGTGGGACGCGCTGGAGGGCTCTCGGGTTACACCGGTCTGTCCGGACGTCGTGATTCGCCGAACGGTCACTTCATGTGGGAGTCGAACCAGGCGAGGGTGCGCTCGACTACGTCGCGGCGGTGCTTGGGGCTGGCGAACAGGTGACCTTCGTGCTCGTAGACTACGAATTGGGTTTCCACGCCTAGCGTTTTGAGGGCGTGCCAGAATTCGTAGGATTGTGGAGCGGGAACCTCGCCGTCGCTGTCGCCGACGAGAATAAGGGTGGGCGTTTTGACCTTCTTGATGAAATTGATGGGCGAGCTTTTGGCGTAGATGTCGGGATCGTCGTAGACGGATTTGCCGAAGAACGGAATCATCCACTGGTCGATGAGATTTTCGCCGTAATAGCTTTGCCAGTTGGACAGGCCTGCGCCTGCCATGGCGGCTTTGAAGCGGTTGGTTTGCGTGACGGCCCACATGGTCATATAGCCGCCGTAGCTCCAGCCGCAGATGCCGAGGCGGTTGTGGTCGATGGGGGCGACTTTGATGGCTTCGTCGACGCCGGCCATGATGTCTTTGAAGTCGCCATCACCGAAATCTCTGACGTTGGCGCGGGTGAAGGCTTCGCCTTGGCCGAAGCTGCCGCGGGGATTTGGCTCGAAGACAAAATAGCCGGCGCCGGCGAGAGGCGAATAATAATCGGAGGAGCTTGGCCATTCGGAGAGGACCGCGGCTCCGGGACCGCCGTGAACGCGGACTACTAGCGGATATTTTTTGTTGGGATCGAAATCGCGAGGGTACAGGAGCCAGCCCTGGACTTCGAAACCGCCGTTTTTCCAGTGGATGCTTTTGGCTTCGCCCCAGCCGGGCTTGATCAACTGGTTGCGCTCGGTGATCTGCTTCCAGTTGGCGGTGGGGCCGGCCCAGACTTCGGGCGGAGTGCTCGAGGAACTGCGAATCACGGCAGAGGTTTTTCGGTCGCGAGAGAGTGAAAGATTGATGCCCCATGCGCCCGCGGTCAGTTGGCCGGCTTCGCGAAATGCTTCGGTTTTGGTGCCGTCGGCGGGATTGATCGTGGCTATGCCGGAATCGCCTTCGAGATATTCGCCGAAAATAATATTTTCTTCGGGGGTCCACGCCAGCCAACTGGCGGAGGCCTTCATTTCCGGCGTGACGTTTCGGGCTTCGCCGCCGGCGGCGGCGATGGTGAAAATGTCGCCGCCGACCGAGGGTTCGTCGCTCATCAAGCCGCCGATGAAGGCGATGTGCTGGCCGTCCGGGGACCAGGCGGGATTGGCGATTTGGAGTGGGGGCTTGTAGATGGATTTCATCAGGCCGGTGGCGGCGTCGAGCGTCGAAAGCTCGGCGACGTACCAATTGTTGTCGCCATTGCCGAGGGCGGCGGTGACGGCGAAGCGGAGTCCGTCGGGAGACCAATCGTATTCATAGACGTAGGTGTCGGCGGGGGAAATTTGGCGGAGTTTGCCGGTGGCGACGTCGACCAGGGCTAGGCGCTGCTCGAAGAAAGAATCTTTGATTTCGCCAGTTTCAGGAGTTTCGGCGACGAGCGGGCCTGCGGCGCGGGTGGCGTTCTCGGTGAACAGCACGGCGATGGTTCTGCCGTCGGGGGACCAGCCGGGAGTGGAGAGGAAGCCTTTTACTTGCGTGATTTTTCGCGCGGAGCCTCGGCCAGCCGCCTCGATTACGTAAAGTTGAAGCTGACCGGCTTTTGCTGCGTCCGAGAGGAAAGCAAGTTTTTTGCCGTCGGGGGACCAGGCCACGCTGCCTTCCGCGTGCAGGGCGTCGGCGACGCCTGCGCTGATGCGCTTGGGCGGATTCTTTCTATCAATCTCCGAGACATACATGACGGTGTCGCCGGCGGAGACGCCGCGCTTGGTGATGACTTCTTCAACCCAGGCGACCTTTTTGCCGTCGGGAGAAATGGCGGTTTGTTCGAAGCGGTGCGTGTCGGAGAGTGTTTTGATGACGTCTTCGACCGTAGCAGACGCTTTGGGCTTTGCGCCGGCTGCTAGACGCGCTTCGGCAGATTGTTTGCTGCCGCTGCTTTGTTCGGCAGGAGCTTCTTGTGCGAGGGCTCGCTCGGCGGCGGAGAAAATAAGCAGTGAAGACGCCGCGATCGCTAGCCGTGGTCGAAGACGAGTCATGTTCGCTTCCTCAGGAGAACTGAGATTATGTGCGCGAGTACCTTAATCTGCTTGGCGACGAGCCGCAAGCTTTGGTTCGGAGGTTCTTGATGCGGGATTTCGAGAAGATGTGTTGTTGAGCGGCAGAGTCGCGAGTAGAATCCGCCGAGATTCGACTGTGGAGGAACTGATGCTGGATCGCCGTGGATTTCTTTCGTCGCTTGCCGGAGCTGCGGGAGCGGCAGGCACGCTAGGACTAGCACCCGCATGGCCGAAGTTGCTGGAGCAGGCGCCTCGGCAGCTGCCAGATCATTCCTTGCTTGATTCGAACGAAGAAGCCTACTGGACCGAGATGCGCAAACAGTTTTTGATTCCCGCGGACGAGGTGTATCTCAACAACGGGACGGTGGGTTCTTCGCCGGCGCCAGTGCTGAAGGCGGTGTTCGATACCTACAACGACACAGAGAGAATGGCGCAGGACAACCCCGAAGATTATCCGATTTGGGGCTATGGAGATTGGAACCAGGTTCGCGATCCGCTTGCGGCGTTTGTGGGCAGCACGCGAGACGAGCTTGCACTGGTGCGCAACTCGACGGAAGCGAACTGCTACGTCTCTAATGGCCTTGATTTCAAGACCGGCGACGAAGTGCTGATGACCGACCAGGAACACCCGGGCGGCGAGCAGGGATTTAATTTGCGCGCGAAGCGCCACGGGATTGTGGTGAAAAAAGTGACGCTGCCGAAGCCCGTGCCGAATGCGGCGGCGGTGCTGAATCTTTTTAATGACGCCATCACGCCGAGGACGCGATTGATCTTTTTCAGCCATATTACGACGGTGACGGGAGTGGTGCTGCCGGTGAAAGAGATCTGCGCGCTGGCGCGTTCGAAAGGGATTTTGAGCGCGGTGGACGGAGCGCACGTGATTGGCATGATGAAGCTCGATATAAAGGAATTGGGTTGCGACATGTATTCCTCCAGCCCGCACAAATGGCTGCAAGCGCCAAAAGGATCGGGATTCCTGTTTGTACGCGATGAAGTGATTGACCGCATTTGGAACACCATTGTGACTGGAGGGTGGGACGACCCGAAACTGCGCGCGCTTCGATTTCAGCAGATTGGCAGCTCGAACGTGCCGATTATTTACGGACTGCGAGCGGCCGTCGAACTGGCGAATTCGATTGGCATCGAACGGATCGAACGGCGGCACCGGATAATGGCGGATTATATTTTGAAGGAGATGGTGAAGCGGGGAGCGGAGTCGTGGACGTCGCCGGACCCGGCGCTGCGTTGCGCGATTGCGTCGGTGAACGTGCCGCCGATCGAGATTGGAGAGCTGGAGACGTGGATGTGGAAGGAAAAGAAAATCCGGATTCGGGGTGGGGCGCCGTCAAAGATACGGCTTTCTACACCGTATTATTTGTTGCGGAAGGATGTGGACCGGTACTTGGCGGCGTACGATGAGTATCGCCATACGAAAAATCTTGCCTGAGCTCTGGAAGCAGCGAGGATCGAGCGAGCTTCGAGGGGCAATGAGCCCGGCGCGGACCTCCCGGAATTCAGCGTGCCTCACTCGGTCACAAAGGCAAGGCAGAAAAGCGCACTCTATGGCCGGTGCGGGCAAAGTGCCGGGCCATATTTCGGAAAACCTCGCGGAATTTTGGGTTGACCAGGGATGACCCCTGCGGAATACGCGTGTCGTACCTTTCAGCCTGCGGTAGGGCTTTTAACAATTCCTCAGCCCGCTGGGCGTCCTCTTCAGTCCCTCCGATCATCTTGCGGGTGGCCAGCCAAGCGTCCCGGACTGCTTGATCGCTAGAGACGTACGCGTCTAGCAGATCTTGAACGAGCGCGCGGCACACATCGCATTCCTCAGAGGTGGCCATTTGTGCGTAGCTTATGCCGAGTGACCGGGACGAGCAACTGGACTTTCTGCGTGGTGTGGTTTTCTTGACCCTGCGCTTAGCGGTCGACTACACTATTAAATTCGATACCTGTCGCTCGAGCGGCTTGACGGTCGCTTTGTGTTTACAGGGAGAACCGGCCGCATCTAGGTAAATCTAGGGCCGCGCAACTAAAGGGGGATTGCTTTGCCAAAGCGCACATTTCAACCGCGGAGACGACGACGCGCGAAGACGCACGGATTCCGCGCGCGCATGAAGACCGTAGGCGGCCGCAGGGTTCTGGCGGCCCGCCGCAAGAAGGGACGCCATCGCCTCACGCCCGAGTAGTCCTGTGCGTTTGGAGTTTCCGCGCGAGGCACGGCTGGTGCGGAGAGGAGAGTTTGATGCCGTGTACCGCGCCGGGAAGCGCCGATCCAGTTCCCATTTCACAGCTTTCTTTCGCGTCAACCAATTGCCGGTGAGCCGCTTCGGCTTCAGCATCAAAAAGGCCTTGGGCGGGGCGGTGGTGCGCAATCGCATCCGGCGGCGAATCCGAGAAATCGTGCGTTGCCATCGCTTGGAGATTCCTGTGGGATGGGACATCGTGATTCATCCGAAGAGCAGCGTGGGGCGGGCGGAGTTCGCGGGGTTGGCGGGGGATTTAGTGCGGTTGATGAAGAGCGTGTGAATCCAGCGATGAATATGAGCAGCCGAGACGCAGCGAGAGAAGGGGACAGGCTGAAATCTGTCCCAGCGGAAGCGTCGGTCCCGACCGGTATCGCAGCGGGCGGCGGGGCAAGCCCCGCCCCTACATCCGCTGGGAAGCAATCCGTCGGGGTCCGAGCGGCGCTCGCGGCGCTGCGTATCTATAAGGTGTACTTTTCGATTTTGTTTGCGGGGAGTTGCCGGTTCGAGCCGACGTGCTCGAGGTATGCGTATGAGGCCATCGAACGGTTTGGCGTGATGCGCGGGTCGTGGATGGGGCTCCTACGGTTGCTGCGGTGCCAGCCTTTGTCGCGTAAGTTTGGTTACGATCCGGTGCCCGAGAAGACCGGCGCGGCGGGGGCAGACACCGGCGGAGTTCGGCAAGACGCGGGCCGCGCCGCAGTCACTGGCAGAGAGGCACATTCTTGAGCGAGCCGCAAAAGAAAAAAGAGCTTTCTTCAGAGATGCGCATTCTGATTGCGTCGATCCTTTCGATGGCGGTAATTTTGCTGTGGGCCAAGTTTTTTGCGCCGAAGCCGCCGGCGAATTTGCCGCAAGCCAGTAAGACGGCGATAACCGCGCCAGCAGCGGCAACTCCAGCGACGAATTCCGTTTCTTCCCCAAACAGATCTAGCGCGTCGACCCTCGCAGGAGTGGCTACGGGGATGGCACCCGCAAACGCAGCCGCGACGCCGCCGAAGGCCGATGCCCAGGAGCGCACGATTGTCGTGGAAAACGGACTTTACCGCGTGGAGATTTCAAACCGCGGCGGTGTGGTGAAGAGCTGGCAGCTGAAGAAGTATATGGACGATTCGAAGCCGCAGCGCGTGCTGGATGTGGTGCATCCGGAAGCCGCGGCCGAGGTCGGCGGGTGGCCGTTCGCGCTGGTGCTGGATGACGGGCAACTTGAAGCTCAGGCCAATTCCGGGTTGTACGTGGCCGGAATGCCAGAGCCGGGTGCGCACGCAGGAGACTTGGCGGCGCGTTACGCAGCACTTCCGGCCGGTCCACTCGCGGCTCCGGCGGACGTGCAGTTGACCTGGAGCGATGGACACCTGGAGGTCACCAAGAATTTTCAATTTGATCATTCCTATGTGGTGCGCGTGGAAACGACCGTCAAGTTCAACGGGATGCCGATCAAAGCAGGCTTGGCGTGGCTCGGAGGGTTTGGGGATTTGACGGTGCAGAATCCCGTTCCCGTCGAGACGGTGTTCACGTTTTACTCCGAAGGCGGCAAGCTGACAGATCTGCCCTACAAAAAGCTGGAAGGTCCGGAAAAATGGGGCCCGGGCGTTTGGATGGGCAGCAAGGATTTTGCAGGGATTGAAGACCGTTATTTTGCCGCGGCCTTTCTGCCGGCAAATGGCATCGCTTCCGGATCGCTGGAAACGCGTTACTGGAAAGTGATGCGCACGGTCCAGAAAGAGGGAAAAGAAGAGCAGGAACCGGTTTCGGAGGTGGCGGCGGCGACAACGTCCTCCGAGCCGATGGCTTTGCGCATTTACGTTGGGCCGAAAGATTACGACGACTTGAAAGCGCTGAAGCCGCCACTGCAATCCTTGGTGAACTTTGGATTTCTCGAGTTCATCGCCGAGCCGCTGTTCCACGGGCTCAAGTGGCTGCACAAATACATCCACGGCTATGGCTGGGCCATCATCGTTTTGACGCTGGTCATTAACATGTTGCTTTTCCCATTGCGAATTTCGAGCTACAAAACGACGCTGAAGATGCAGCGAGTCGCGCCGGAAATCAAAGCGATTCAGGAACGATACAAGAAGTACAAGCTGAACGACCCGAAGAAGCAGGAGATGAACAAGGAAGTGATGGCGATTTACAGCCGCGAAGGGATCAACCCGGTGGGCGGCTGTTTCCAAATGTTTCTGCAGATGCCCATCTGGTTCGGGTTGAATAGCGCGCTTCGCGGAGCCATCGAATTGCGGCATGCGCAGTGGCTGTGGATTAATGACCTGGCTGCGAAAGATCCTTATTACATTTTGCCGGTTGTGGTGGGCGTCTCGATGTACCTGGTATCCAAGATGACGCCCATGACGGCGGCCGATCCGCAGCAGCAGCAGATGTTGAAGATCATGCCCATCATGTTCGCGGGCAGCTTCATTATTTTCCCGTTTTCGAGCGGACTCGCGTTGTATATTCTCACCAGCAGCCTGGTCGGCATCGTGCAGCAGTGGTATTTGAACCGCACGCATCCGGCGCCGGCAGCCGCGAAACAGATAACGCGAGGAAAGAAGTAGGAAGTCTGATAGATCGCAGACGAGCAGGCGAGCAGCACCGGGGTTCGACGGAGATCCATGGGACAGGACCTTATCCGAGATGGCAAGCTCGACCGCCAGGCGGCGACAGAGGCTTTGCGGCGGTTTCTCGAAGAGATCGTGCGGGTATCTGGGCTGGACCTCGAGATCGCCGTTCGCGCGGTCGAGCCTTCTCGGGTGGACGCTTCGGGCGACGCAGAAGTAATCGCCGATCTCGACGGGCGGGACAAAGAGATTCTGCTGGAGCGCAACGGAGAAGTTCTAAAGGCCTTTGAGCACCTGGCGTTTCGCGCGCTGCGGCTTGAACCTACCTACCACGAAAAAATTCATCTGGACAGCGGCGGGTATCGCGCTTTGCGCTTTGAAGAGTTGCGCATGACCGCGCGGGTGGCGGCGGAACGCGTGCAGAGCTCGCAGCAGCCGTTCCGCTTGAACCCCATGTCCTCGCGCGAGCGCCGCATTGTGCATTTGGCGCTGAAAGAAGTGCCCGGGGTGCGTACCGAAAGCGTGGGCATGGGCGAAGAGCGCCAAGTGGTGATCCATCCGGTCAAAGCCAAGTAGTTTCACTCGCCTCTCGAGTTGCCCCAGAAGCAGCACGGTCTTATTCCCGTTCCCACCCTTGCGAAAGGACCGCGCCGGATTCATCCATTTTTACGCGGTAGGTAAACGATGCTGGGCGATCTTTGTCGATTTGTGGAAATCGCGCGTCGTAAATCTCCACGATGGCGTCGCTGCCTTCCTTGTGAAAGCGAGTGACCGGAAAACGCGAGAACCACAAAACGGTCTCGACCTCGGGCAGGCGCTTGGCGCGGTCGATATACGGGTTGGGAAGGGCGTTGGGGTAGTAGCGATGCTCGATGGACGCTCGGGAGCCCCGTTCGCTGAGATCGAGACGGACCTCATAGACGCCCTGGGCCGTGCTGACGAGGCCGTCCCAATGCCAGAGCGAAGGAGGGAACGGTAGCGCGCCAAGGGATTCCACTGGAAGCTGGAAGAGCGAAGCGAATTGTTTGACGCGGTCGAGAGCGGCGCGATGCGCGTAGAGTGCGGCAGCGAGATAGAGAATCGCGGTCAGCAGGCCTGCGCGATTCCAGGTGGCGTAGCGGACGCGCAGTCCTTTGCCACCGGTGGCGGGGAGAAGAAAAAACGCCGCGAGCAACATGATGATGGCGACGGCAGTTCCGGCAGATATCGGCGCGCCGACATTTTTCAATAGTCCGGCGACACCCAGCGAAGCGAGTGCCAGCACGGACCAGGTGAGGATTGCGCGATTCTTCAGGCCTTCCGACTGCCGATAAACCCAGGCGAGCATTTGCGGACAAACGAGAAGCGCGGTGAAGGTGAAGTCGATGATAAAAATCAGATCCCAGGCGGGGCGCGACCACTCTAGCGGCGACCAGATCATGGTGCCGAAACTCGTAACCAGGTCGAGAAAAATGTGGCTGAGGATGCCGATGGCGTAGATTCCGGTTAAAGCTAGAAACGATGGCGCGTCCCATTTGCGCCAGCGTATGAACCAGCGCGTCAGAGCGGCCAGGGCTAAGGCGAAGAACGGCATGCAGACCAGAGAATGCGTAATGCTGCGATGCCAGGTGAGGATGAGCAGTGGATTGCGGGAGAACCATTCGCGAAATATGTCGGAATCGGGAAAGATCGCGCCGAGCATAAGCGACCAAGTAAGGATGCGCGCGCGATTCATGGGACAAGATCGAAACATGTCTTCGCCACCGAAGACCGCCTTGCTGATTAATGCGCCGGCGATGCCGTGCGTGATGGTGTCCATGCGTCTTTTCTAAACGCCGCCTTTCCAGAGAGCCGTGGCGTTCCTTGCGATGATACCGCCAGAGGAATCCACAGTTTCAAAGCACTCTAATCAAGGGAGAGGTTTTGGGGAGCACGCGGCCAACGCGGTGCGCCTGGACGCCGCGCCGCCGGAAGGCTGCCAGCGCGGAATCCGCCTGCTCTGGGGCCATGGCCACGAGAAAACCGCCGGAGGTCTGCGGATCGAAAAGCAGATCCTGATATTCGGGCAGGACGCTTGGTTCGAACCTGGCGCATTCGCCGACGAAGGCGCGATTGTTTCTGAGGCCGCCGGAAAGATGACCTTCGCGGGCGGCTTCGACGGCGCCTGGAAAATAGCAGAAGGATGCGTGATCGATTTCGAAGGAGACCGGCTCGAGGCCATGTGCCGGGTCGCCGAGGGCCATCTCGCGGGCGTGACCGAGGAGACTGAAGCCGGTCACGTCAGTGACGGCGTGAATGGGTTTTCTGCCTTCGGACTCTTCCTCCAGCTCCTCGAGGGCAGCGGCGGCGGCGGCATTGAGAGTGCTCATGGCCGCCACGGCGGCGGCCAGTGATTCCGCCGAGGCGCGATCTTTCTTCAGGGCCGTGGTGATGACGCCGGTCCCGAGCGGCTTGGTGAACAGCAACACGTCGCCAGCCTGGGCTCCCACGTTGCGCCAAACGCGAAGCGGATGGATCACACCAGTAACCGCGTAGCCGAACAGCATGTCCTCATTGCGGATCGAGTGGCCGCCGATCACACTGCACTTGGCTTCGCTCATTTTGGAGAGGCCGCCGCGAAGGATCTGTTCGAGGATTTCCGGGTCGCCCTTTTCTGGAAAACCGACGATGGACAAGGAGGAGATCGGCCGGCCTCCCATGGCATAGACGTCGCTCAGAGAGTTGGCGGCGGCGATCTGGCCGAACAGAAAAGGGTCGTCCACGATGGGCGTGAAAAAATCCACCGTCTGGACCAGTGCCAGGCTTTCGTTGATCAAATAGATTCCTGCGTCGTCGTTGGTGTCGAAACCGACGAGGACATTCGGATCCGTTTGTCGCGGGAGCTTGCGCAGAACCGCGTCAAGTGTCGCGGGATTCAGTTTTGCCGCGCAGCCCGCTGCTTTTGCCATGGATGTGAGTTTCACTGGTGACGCCAAGAATGCACCTCGCTGGTTCGCTAGATCATTATAGCGATGCGGCGAGCATTACGGTGGTAACACGGCGGGTGGGACCCGACAGCCGGCCCGAGGAGTTGCGCCGAGCTAGGTGAACGTGGTCTCATCGCCTGGATGCCCTGGGACTTCTGGCTCATCTTTATGGCGCTCGGAGTGTTCCTGCCGCTGCGCGGCCGCTTGCGGCTAGAAAAGCTGATGGCCATTCCACAGACGGGGCGGCGAGAGCGGCTTTCGCTTTATGCTTCGACGATCGGGTTTCAGTGGCTGGCCGTGGGGGTAGTCGCTTGGCGAGCCTGGGCACGGGGATTGACGCCCGATGAGTTGGGTCTGGTGGTGCATGGGCGCTGGCGAATCCTGATCACGGCCATGCTCGGCGCCGCGACTTTGGGAACATTGCAATGGTTCAATTTGCGCCGCATGGGACGGTCTTCGGGAAAAGCGCGGAAGTTCCTCGAGATGCTGGCCGAGCGCATCTTGCCACAATCACGGGCCGAGTTGCTTCCCTATTTGGGGTTGGCGGTGACGGCGGGGTTGTGCGAGGAGTTCTTGTACCGGGGATTTGCCATGGCGGCCTTGACGAGAGCCGGGCTGCCCGTTTGGGGTGTCGTGCTATCGTCCTCCATGCTCTTTGGGTTAGCGCATCTGTATCAAGGGCGCGGTGGCATTGTCAGCACCCTGGTCATCGGCACAGTGTTCGCAGCGGCGCGAATCGCGTACGATGGATTGCTTCCCGTGATGCTCTGGCATTTTGCCGTGGACGCGGTGGCGGGAGTGGCGGGGCCCAAGTACCTAGTTAGAGCGGTACCGGCACGCGCAGAAGAAATTCACAGCATCTAGGATTTTAGTTACTCTTATGACAACATCGAGCCCAGCCGTGCTATCCGCCGAGACCATTCGCCGCGCGCTCGGTGAATTCCAGCTTCAGGTAGATGAACAGCAAATCGTTTATATTCAGCAATATATGAAGCTATTGCTGGCCTGGAATGAGAAGATAAATCTGACCGCCATCCGTGATCCCCTGGAAATACTATATCGTCATTTTTGCGAAAGTATGTTTGCCGCGGTGGCCGTGCCTGTGGAAAACGGTCGGCTCGCCGACGTTGGCTCCGGGGCCGGATTTCCCGGTATTCCGCTCAAAATTATGCGTCCGGGGCTCGAGACCATGCTTGTGGAATCGAATATGAAGAAGGCCACGTTTCTTGCGGAAGTGCTTAGAAACATTGAGCTTCCAGGCACTCGAGTGGTGGTGAGCCGCTATGAGGAGTTGGGCGAGGAGGTCATGCCCCTGGATTACGTGTGCTCGCGTGCGGTAGGAGAGTTTCTGCCGCTTCTGGCTTGGGCTGCCTCGGAACGTGTTGCAGCTAAACAAGTTATCTTGTGGATTGGGGGCCGGGACCTGGACCAGGCGCGGCGCGGAGAGGACTGGGAATGGCGGGAGCCCATCCCCGTGCCCCACTCGTTGCGTCGGTATCTGCTCGTGGGGACGAGAAAGAGCGAGAGTGTCGGCCGAACGACTTGAAAGATAAAGACTTGCAGCGTTTTCGGGGATGCTGAACCTCGATCACAGCTCCAGCACGTTCTCGATCAGGCCTGACAACTTGTGTCCTTCCTAGCCTTTCTC
>Ga0210398_10000817_pt1 | contig 34306 bp, 37 predicted proteins | sample IncBWC4OmetaG_FD_161047 | JGI IMG/M metagenome (GOLD analysis project Ga0210398, IMG submission 161047) | Forest soil microbial communities from Barre Woods Harvard Forest LTER site, Petersham, Massachusetts, United States - Inc-BW-C-4-O | ecosystem: Environmental > Terrestrial > Soil >... | reverse complement strand
TGGATCAGCGCGGTGACCGCCGGCACGTAGAACGACGCCTTGACCTGGTACTTTTCGAGCAGCTTCAGGATACGCGGCACCCCGACCCGCGCTCCCATCTGTCCCCAAGCGAGGCGGCCGATCGATATACCGCCTTCGCGCAGGTCGCTGGTCTCGTGGTCGCTGTCGAACGACAGCGCCACGGCGCAGCGCGCTCCGCCCGGCCATTCCGCCGGCCGCAGCGCCTTACCGGCGCGCACCCGGTCGACCAGTTTGCGCCAATGCTCCTCCGGCCACTGCCAGGGTTCGAGAGGAGATTCAGGGCGCTCGGTGGACATGGTTGAGGCTCCGAGGAAGAGAGATGGTCGGAGCGGAGAGATTCGAACTCTCGACCCTCAGCACCCCATGCTGATGCGCTACCAGGCTGCGCTACGCTCCGACCGGGGCCTCTCTGCGAGGCGGCGGATCATACTGATGGGGGCGGAGCCGCGCAATGCGCGGCCACTCCGGTCAGGCCGTGCGCAGGCTTCCGAGCAGCGCGTCGAGCATCTGCCGCACCCTCAGCAGCTCCTGTGCCGCCGCTCGAAGCGCCGCCTTATCGTCGGCCGAGAGGCCGACGGGCTGCGGCTCGGCGATGACGATGGGCTCTGGCTGTCGCGCCGGCTCCCGCGCCGTCGCGCGTCGTAAGGCGCGAACGGGTCGCGGCCGTGTTTCCGATGGCGGCTCGGGCGTGGGGATCGGGTCGAGCGGGAAGAGGCTCGGCGCGATCTCCATTGCGGCCCCGCCGGAAACGCCGAGCGCGCCTTCCGACAGCAATTTCTGCACACCGCGGATCGTGTAGCCTTCCTGGTAAAGGCACTGGCGTATGCGCATCAGCAACGCGATGTCTTCGGGGCGATAATAACGCCGCCCACCGCCGCGCTTCAGCGGCTTCAGCTGCTGGAATTTCGATTCCCAGAACCGCAGCACATGCGCCGGCAGGTCAAGGTCTTCGGCGACCTCGCCGATGGTTCTGAACACCGCCGCCCGCTTGTTGGCTCGCCGGCCAGAAGCGGTTTCCCCCGTTTCGCTCACGTCAGACTGGCCTCACCTCAACGTCTCGACGCGAGCGCCTGGTTGATCTGGTTCTTCAGCGCATGCGAGGCGCGGAACACCAGCACCCGGCGCGGACTGATCGGCACTTCCTGGCCGGTCTTCGGATTACGGCCAATACGTTGACCCTTGCGTCGCACGGCAAAACTGCCGAACGACGAAATCTTCACCATCTCGCCGCGCTCAAGCGCATCGGAAATCTCGGCGATCACCGACTCGACCAGCTCGGCCGACTCGTTCCGTGACAAGCCGACCTCCTGATAAACCGCTTCGGTGAGCTGAGCGCGAGTAACCGTCTGACCGGCCATGCCGCCCTCCCGTTCTTTGACGAAAGGTAGCGCCAGCAAAAAACGTCGTCAAATTGCAAAGCGTTGGGTGAAAAATGCGCCAGGATTGACGCCGCTTTCTACCACCTGACCAAGCCGGCCCCCCAGGTCAGTCCGCCGCCCAGCGCCTCCATCAACACCAGATGACCGGGCTTGATGCGGCCGTCGCCGACCGCTTCGTCGAGCGCCAGCGGGATCGACGCCGCCGAGGTGTTGGCGTGCCGCTCGATCGTCACCACCGTTTGCTCCGGGCGCAGACGCAACCGTTTGCCGATCGCATCGATGATCCGGAGATTGGCTTGGTGCGGCACCAGCCAGTCAAGATCGGCGCCGCTCAACCCGTGCGCGGCGAGCGCTTCCTCGACGGCTTCGGAGAGATGCAGCACGGCCTGGCGGAAGACTTCCCGCCCCTCCATGCGCAGATGCCCGGTGGTCCCAGTCGAGGACGGGCCGCCGTCGACATAGAGGATGTTGTATAGGGTGCCGTCGGAATGCAGATGCGTCGACAGCACGCCGCGGCCTTTCGGCCCGGTGTCGGGTGTGGCGTTCAGCACCAGCGCGCCGGCGCCGTCGCCAAACAGCACGCAGGTGCCGCGATCCTCCCAGTCGAGGATCCGCGAGAAGGTCTCGGCGCCGATCACCAGCGCGGTGCGTGCTTGGCCGAGCCGAATGGCGTTGTCGGCGGTCGCCAGCGCGAAGATGAAGCCCGAGCACACCGCCTGAATGTCGAACGCGGCACCGCGCTTCATGCCGAGCTGCGCCTGGACCTTGGTCGCGGTCGCCGGAAAGGTATGATCCGGGGTCGCGGTCGCCAGCACGATGAGGTCGAGATCGCTGCCGCTCATTCCGGCCCGCGTCAGCGCCCGCCGCGCGGCGGCGACGGCAAGGTCTGAGGTCAGCTCGCCATCGGCGGCGATGCGCCGCTCGCCGATGCCGGTGCGCTGACGGATCCATTCGTCCGATGTCTCGAGCTGTCGCGCGAGCTCGTCATTCGTTACCACGCGCTCGGGGAGATAGGCCCCGCAGCCGGCGACCTGAGAACGGAGGGCCATGCCGTTCTAAAGTACCGCAGGTTGCGGCGTCGGCGCCGCAGTATTGACCCGCGCCAGGTCGGCACGGATTTTTTCGAGAAACCCATTCAGCTTCATGTCGATCGCGACGCCGATCGCATTGGCGAAGCCGAAGGCGTCGGCGGAGCCGTGGCTTTTGACCGCGATGCCGCGCAGACCGAGAAACATCGCACCATTATAGCGGCGCGGATCGAAGCGCTCGCGGAACTTGCGCAGCGCGCCGCGGGCAAAGATGTACCCGATCCGCGCCATCGGCGAATGGCGGAACGAGCTGCGCAGCCCCTCGGTGAGCAGCTTGGCCATGCCCTCGGCGGTCTTGAGCGCGACATTGCCGGTGAACCCGTCGGTGACGATGACATCGACCGTCCCGGCGCCGATATCGTCGCCCTCGATAAAGCCGTGAAAGCGGATCGGCGTGAGACCGCCCCGCAACCGCGCCGCCGCACTGCGCACCGCATCGTTGCCCTTCAGGTCCTCCGAGCCGACATTGAGCAGCCCGACCGTTGGCTCGACAATGCCGAGCACGCTGCGCGCAAACGCATCGCCCATCAGCGCGAACTGCACCAGGTTCTCCGCGTCGCATTCGATATTGGCGCCGAGATCGAGCATCACGCTCTCGCCGCGAATCGTCGGGAAAAACGTCGCGATCGCCGGCCGGTCAATGCCGGGCAGCGTCTTCAGGGCGAATTTCGCGATCGCCATCAGCGCACCGGTGTTGCCGGCGGAGACGACGCAATCGGCGCGGCCGTCGGCGACCGCATCGATCGCCAGGCGCATGCTTGTGGCGCGGCCGGCGCGCAGCGCCTGCGACGGCTTGTCGTCGCTGGCGACGACCTCATCGGTATGATGCAGCTCGGCGACCTTGGCGACGCGGGGTAGCTGCGCGAGCAGCGGCGCGATCTTGCTCTCGACGCCGAACAGCAGAAACTGCGCGGCGGGATAGCGCTCCAGCGCGATATCGGCGCCCCGCAGCACAATCTCGGGGGCGCGGTCGCCACCCATCGCGTCCAGGGCGATCGTGATCGGGCCGCTCACGGGAGCCGCGCCTCGCGCTAGAAATCGCGGGTCAGGCGGTCGCCGGCTCCGCCGGCACCACTTCGCGGCTGTCGTAATAGCCGCAAGACTCGCACAAATGATGCGGCCGCTTCAGCTCGCCGCAATTTGGGCATTCGCCATAGGCCGGCGCCTGCAAGTGATGATGTGAGCGGCGCATATTGCGGCGCGACGGCGATACCTTTTTCTTCGGAACAGCCATTGTCTACTCGTTGATCTCGGGACCGAGAGCCGAGACATCTAGCCAAAATTGGCAGCGGCGGCAACAACGACAACAGCGCGGCTTCCCCGCGTTATTGCGGCTGCCCCCGACGGAGCTTCTCCAGCGCCGCAAACGGCCCGTCGCCGGGCGTCTCGGGATCGTCGATTTCAAGTGTCGCGTCGGCGGCACGCGGAAACGGCGGCAGCGCCAGCGAAAACTCCTGCGCAATTGCCTCGCCGATATCGATCGCGTCGCCGCCAAGCGGTTCGAAGGCCGGGTCGTCGTCGCCGGCAGGCGCGTCCGCTTCCTGCTCCGGCGCACCGTAACGCAGCTTAAACCACTCCGAGACGCTGCCCGCGACCGGGTCAAGCGTCACGATGCATTCCTGCTCGAACACCGCCTCAAACGCGGCGGTGAGCAGGATCGTCCCGGCCGGTTCGCGGATCAACTCGACCTCCGCAGCGAGGCGATCCAGCGAAACGAGGCCAAAACGATGCGCGAGTGCCGCGCGCTCGGCCTCGGTTGCGACGAGCTCCTGGCGGTAGGGTTCGCTGCCGACCCGCGTCAGCGGCACCACTCGCCCGAATTCCGGGCAGGAGCTCATGGCGCGCCGAATGTCATCGTGCCCGCGAGCAGCGCATCGCCCGGCTGATCGGCGAGGTTCGCGACCTCGCGACGCATATAGGATGCGAGCCGCGCGAGCTGGTCATCCGTCGCCACCGCCGTCCCGTAGATGTTGCGAGCAAGCGAAGCGTGCAACGCGGCATCGGCGCCCGCAAGCCCCGCCTCATAAGCGCGGATGCGTCCGTAGAATGCCTCGGCCATGCGCTTCACCTGGCGACCGACACTCAAATCGCCGGTGCCGATCTCGCGCAGCGAGCGGTCGAAATCGGCGAACATGCTGTCGAAAAAGCGCTGGCCGAGCGTCGCCGACACCGCCCCGTCCGACTTGAGCCGGTGCAGATAGAGAAAGGCATGCAGACAAATCAGCTCGAAGCGTCCGTCGAGCGTGTCCGGGACGCCGAGTGTCATAAAAAACTCTGGACGACGCGATTGCTCGACGACCAGACCATAGGCATGTTCGGCGGCATCGCGGACGGGATTGCGGCGAAACGGCAAGTTCGGGCTAAATCCTGCGGCAAGGCTGTCCGTTGACAGCGCCCGCTCCTCGATTTAAGTCAGCGCGAAACATGGGGCTCATGGGCAATCGTTTCAACGGAATCTCGGCGCGGCGTTCCTTACGGCCGGCTGTCGTCGCGCTGGCGCTGGCGCTGGCCGGATGCGTGATCAGCGAGGATCAGCGCGGCAATCTGCCCGACCCCGACAATCTCGCCCAAGTCAAACCCGGCACCACCACCAAGGAGCAGGTCGTCAAGATCCTCGGCAGCCCGTCGAGCGAAAGCACCTTTGACGACGACACCTGGTACTACATCAGCCGCAAGACCAAGCAGGTCGCGTTCTTCTCGCCCTCCCTGCTCGATCAACAGGTCTTCATCGTCGATTTCGACGACAAAGGCGTCGTCAGGGACATCAATCACAAGTCAATGGCCGACGGCATGCCGATCAGCCCGGCCCCCGGCGCGACGCCGGCGCCCGGCCGCGAGCTGTCATTCATGGAACAGCTGATCGGCAATATCGGCCGGTTCGGTGGCGGTAGCGGGTCCACACCCGCGACCGCAAACAATCCCGGCCCGGGCAACAACCCCGCCGGCCGCTAGCCGGGCCGGCGAGGCCGCGCCCTCAATGCCAGCTGGCAAGGATCGCCAGCAGCAGCAGCGCAACGATGTTGGTGATCTTGATCATCGGGTTGACCGCTGGCCCCGCCGTATCCTTGTAGGGGTCGCCGACGGTATCGCCAGTCACCGCCGCCTTGTGCGCATCTGAGCCTTTGCCGCCGTGATGGCCTTCCTCGATGTACTTTTTGGCGTTGTCCCAGGCGCCACCGCCCGAGGTCATCGAGATCGCGACAAAGAGCCCGGTGACGATCGTGCCGATCAGCATCGCCCCCAGGGCGCTGAACGCTTCGGCCTGATTCGCGACGACGCGGATGATCATGTAGAGCACGATCGGCGCCAGCACCGGGAGCAGAGAAGGCACGATCATCTCGCGGATCGCCGCCTTGGTCAGCATGTCGACCGCGCGGCCGTAATCGGGCTTCTGTGTTCCCTGCATGATGCCGGGCATCTCGCGGAACTGGCGGCGCACCTCGTTGACGATCCCGCCCGCCGCGCGGCCGACCGCGGTCATGCCCATGGCGCCGAACAGATAGGGCAGCAGCGCGCCGAGGAAGAGCCCGATGATCACGTACGGGTCCTGCAGCACAAACTGCACCTTCAAGTTGGGGAAATAGTGAGCCAAGTCCTCGGTATAGGCCGCGAACAGCACCAGTGACGCGAGGCCCGCCGAGCCGATCGCATAGCCCTTGGTGACGGCTTTTGTCGTATTGCCGACCGCATCGAGTGCGTCGGTGGTCTTGCGGACTTCGGCCGGCAGATCGGCCATCTCGGCGATGCCGCCGGCATTGTCGGTGACAGGGCCATAGGCGTCGAGCGCCACCACCATGCCGGCCAAAGCCAGCATTGTCGTCGCGGCAATGGCGATGCCGAACAGTCCGGCCACAAGGTACGACACGATAATGCCGACGCAGATCACCACGACCGGCATCGCCGTCGCCTCCATCGAGATGGCGAGGCCCTGGATCACGTTGGTGCCGTCACCGGTCGTCGAGCTTTGCGCGATGCTGCGCACCGGGCGGTACTCGGTCGACGTGTAGTATTCGGTGATCCAGACGATGAGCCCAGTCACGACAAGGCCGACGACCGCGCAGGAGAGCACGTCACAGCCGGTGATCTCGCCGGTGGTGGTCGGCAGCTTCTGCTGGAAGCCGATAAGCCAACCAACGACCGCCGCGATTGCGATGATCGACAGGATGCCGGTTGCGATGAGGCCTTTGTAGAGCGCCTTCATGATCCCCTGATCGGCGCCGAGCCGGACAAAATACGTGCCGATCACCGAGGCGACGATGCAGACCGCGCCGATCACCAGCGGGAGCAGCATGATCGTGTCGCGCAGCGGCGGCTGGAAGAAGATGTTGGCGAGCAACATCGTCGCCACCATCGTGACCGCGTAAGTCTCGAACAAATCGGCAGCCATGCCGGCACAATCACCGACATTGTCCCCGACGTTGTCGGCGATGACCGCGGGATTCCGCGGATCGTCCTCAGGGATACCGGCCTCGACCTTGCCGACGATATCGGCACCGACATCGGCGCCCTTGGTAAAGATGCCGCCACCGAGGCGAGCGAAGATGGAGATCAGCGAGGCGCCAAAGCCCAGCGCCACCATCGCCTCCAGCACCGGCCGCAGATCGGTGTCGGGCAGGGTCGAGCGCAGGAAGAAATAGTAGCCGGCGACGCCGAGGATGCCGAGGCCGACGACCAGGAGCCCGGTCACCGCGCCGGCCTTGAAGGCGATGTTAAGGCCAGCCGCGAGGCCGCTACGCGCCGCCTGCGCCGTGCGCACATTGGAGCGCACCGACACATTCATGCCGATATACCCGGCAGCGCCCGATAGCACCGCGCCAATCAGATAGCCGAGCCCGACGCGCCAGCCGAGCGTCACGGCAAGGATGATGAGGATCACCACCCCGACCATCGCGATCGTGCTGTATTGGCGGTTGAGATAGGCGCTCGCTCCGACCTGCACGGCGCCGGAAATCTCCTGCATCCGCTCGGTTCCGGCATTGGCGGCCAGCACTTGCCGGCTGGTGACCAGCCCGTACAGCAAGGCCAGGATGCCGCAGGCAAACACCAGGATATAGGCGGCAGACATCGTTGTGGTTTCCCCCCAATGGGCCGTAACAAAAACCCGCCGTCAGCGGGGGCGGGTCGGATTGGCCGGAACATGCCAGAACTGTGACGCGCAAGCAACTTTACGGGAACTAATCCGCCGCATAGCTCGGCGCCGACCGCGCCGTGGTCAAACGCATCCACAGGATGGCGGTCGTCACGACCGCGACAAACGGCATGACCGTCAGCTGCACGATCGTCCAGCCCGACCCGGCAAGCAGCACGCCTGACGAGAACGCCGACACCGTCGCCGTGCCAAAGACCATGAAGTCGTTGAGCGCCTGCACCTTGGCCCGCTCCTCGGGGCGATAGGTGCGGGTCAGCAAGGTTGTCCCGCCGATAAAGAGAAAATTCCAGCCGACGCCCAGCAAGAAATTCGCCACCCAGAAATTGCCTTCGGCGATGCCGGCGAGATTGATCCCGCAGCACGTCAGCAACAGCGCGGCGCCGCTCAAGAGGATCGCGGGTAAGCCGAATCGATTGATCAGGCTGCCGGTCACAAAGCTCGGGCCGTACATCCCGAGGATGTGCCACTGGATGACGAACGCGGCGTCGGTGAAATGGAAACCGCAACCGATCATCGCGATCGGCGTCGCGGTCATGACCAACGCCATGACGCCGTTGCCGACCATGCCGCACAACAGGGCGACGACGAACAAAGGCTGCCGGACGATCTGACCGAGCGGCCGGCCGGCGCCGCGCAAGCTGCCGCGCGGCGGGGGCGGCGGCAGACGAACCAGCGCCAGCAGCCCTGCCGCACCGAACTGCAGCACCACGATCATCGCAAAGCAGCCGGCGAACGTGACCGAGGGAAACAGGTCGCGCGACCATTTCGCCGTTTCCGGCCCGAAAAGTCCGGACACCACCCCGCCCGCCAGCACCAGCGAGATCGCCCTGGCCCGGAACCCCTCGTCGGCGAGCTCAGCCGCCGCGAAGCGGTATTGCTGCGCAAACCCGTTTGAGCTGCCGATCATCAGCGTGCCGAGACAGAAAAGCGGGAACGAACTGAGGTAGATCGCCGCCGCGGCGACAACCGCTCCCGAGGCGCCAAGCGCGGCGCCCATCCAGAACCCGCCGCGCCGGCCAATCCGCGCCATCAGCAGCGCCGCGGGGATTGTCGCGCACATCATGCCGGTCTGCTGCAGCGCCACGGGAACGGTCGACAGCGCCTTGTTGGTCGCCAGCATGTTCCCGATGATCGCCGAGGTCGTCGCCAGCACGCTCATGCTGGTCATCGCCATCGCCTGACAACTGGCGAGCAGCAAGACGGTCTTGCGCGAGTTCTGCATAGCCATCAGACCGGAACGATCAAAAATGCCGCCAGCCCGCAGCGGTGACCGGAACATCCCGGCCGTCGCCATCCACCAGCCGTACCTCGCGGCCCGCCTCAATCGCGCCGATCTCGGCGATCGGCACACCCAGGCCTTGCGAAAGGCTGGTGATTTCGTCGTCAGCGTCGGGCGGCGCCGCGAACAGCAGCTCGTAATCGTCGCCGCCAGTCACCAGCGACGCGAGCAATTCCGCATCACCACCGACCAGCTCGCGCGCAGCAGGGGACAGCGGCACGCGCGGCAGCGCGATGGTCGCGCCGACGCCGGAGGTCTCACAGATATGGCCGAGATCAGCGACCAGCCCGTCCGACACGTCGATCATCGCATGGGCGATGCCGATCAGCGCGGGCCCCAGCTGGCAGCGTGGCTCGGGGAGCTGGAAGCGCGCGGCGAGCGCGGCGCGGTGCCCAGGCGCGAGTTTTTGGTACTCGCCGCGCAACACCTTGAGGCCAAGAACGGCATCGCCGATCGTGCCGCTGACCCATATTCGGTCACCCGCCCGCGCGCCCCTACGGCGAATTTCCCGGCCCGTGGCGACATGGCCGATCGCGGTTAGAGTCAGCATCGCCGGGCCGGAGGTCGAGGTGGAATCGCCGCCAAGCAAAGCCATCCCGTAGCGGTGCTGATCCTCGCCGAGTCCTTGCGCGAAGCGTCGCACCCAGTCGTCGTCGTGCGTCTTGGGCAACGCCGAGGTCACGAGATAATGCCGCGGCGTCGCGCCCATCGCCGCCAGGTCGGAGAGGTTGCGCCGCATCAGCTTCTTCGCGACAAGCTCCGGCGGATCGTCGGGCAGGAAATGTATGCCCTCGACCAGCTGGTCGACGGTCGCGACGAGATGATAGCCCGGTGCGCAGTCAAGCAGCGCCGCGTCGTCGGTGAGGTCGAGCGAGCCGAGCCCGGCCAGCGGCGCGAAGAATTCCCGGATACGGCCGAACTCGCCGAGCCCCGCTGCCTTCATCGCTCAAAGCTCGTCGGCGCGCAGCGCCCGGGCGAGGCGGTTGAGCACGCCGTTCGCCATCCCTGGCTCACCGCCATCGAAAAAGGCGTGCGCAATGCCGACATACTCGCTCAGCGTCACGCGCGGCGGCACATCGGGGCGGTACGTCAGCTCATAGGCGCCGGCTTCGAGGATCAGCCGGAGGATCGTCTCCAGCCGGCGCAGCGGCCATTCCTCGCTCAGCGAAGCGGCGATCGTCTGGTCGAGCTGCTCGCGGTTCCGTGCGACGCCGCGCACGATGTCGACAAATAACTCCTCGTCGGCCTCGCCGTAGGTTTCGCCATCGATCTCGCGGCCGAGCCGGTGCAGCCGGAACTCACCGACCACGACATCGGCGCCAAGCCCGGGGTTCAGTGCGAGCTGATAAAGCGCCTGGATCGCGCCGAGCCGAGCGACGCTGCGCCGCCGGCCGCCGGCCGATCGGGGCTCGCCGTCATGATCGGTGGCGCCCTCCGCGCTCATCCAGCCTCCCCGGAAAAGCGGCGCTTGACCCCGACCATCGCCAGACACGCGCGCACCGCCGCGCCACCATGGTCGCGACCGTTGCCGCCGGGATTGGCGCGATGCAGCGCCTGCTGCTCGTTCTCGCAGGTGAGGATGCCGTAGCCGATCGCCAGCCCATCGCTGACCGCGAGATGCTGCAACCAGTCCGCCGTCGACTCGCAGATATGATCGTAATGCGTGGTCTCGCCGCGGATCACGCAGCCGAGCGCGACAAAGCCGTCATACTTGCCGGCCTTGGCGGCGATCCCGATCGCGCCGGGAAGCTCGAAAGAGCCCGGCACCTCGATCACGTCAAACGTGGCCCCCGCCGCGGCGAGCGCCTTCTCCGCGCCCTCGCGCAACAGGGCCGCGATATGCGTGTAATACGGTGCCTCGACCAGCAGCACATGCGGCGCGCGGTCTGCCATTACGCCCGTCCTCGCGCAGCGAGCAGCCGCTCGACATAACGCGCGATCAGGTCGATCTCCAGGTTCATGTGCGTCCCTGGCGCGGCGTCACCGAACACTGTGTGACTCAGCGTGTGCGGTATGATGTTGACGCCAAAATTCATGCCGTCCACCTCGTTGACCGTCAGGCTCACCCCGTCGAGCGCGACCGAGCCCTTGGGCGCGACATAGGGCGCGAGTTCCGCCGGGGCCGCGAAGGTGAACCGTACCGACTCGCCATCGGGCTGCCGCCCCCTGACGGTCGCGACGCCATCGGCATGCCCCAGCACGAGGTGGCCGCCCATTTCGTCGCCCAGTTTCATGGCCTGTTCGAGATTGACCCGCGAGCCCTTGCGCCAATCGCCGAGCGTCGAGCAGGCGAGCGTCTCCGCCGAAGCCTCGAAAGTCAGGAGGCCTTTCTCTTTCGCCACAACCGTCAGGCAAACGCCCGAGCAGCCGATCGACGCGCCGAGCGCGATCGGGCCGGTGTCGTAAGCGGTTTCGATCGACAGGGTGAGGCCGCCATTGCCGTGCCGCGCCTCGCGAACCCTGCCGATATCGGTGACGATCCCGGTAAACATTGGCGGCTAGGCTAGGAGCCTGCCGCCGGATTAGCCAGTGCTTTTGCCCACAGAGAAGGCGGCGCATAGCAGGGTGCCGATCGCGGCATCACGGCGTTAATACCGCGTGACGGATCATTTTCGCAGGATCGCGCGATGAAAACCGCAAGCTATCGCTTCTCTCGAATGGCCACGGCCGTCTCGGCTCTTCTGCTTCTCGGCGCGGGGGTCGTGAGCCCCATCGCCGCCAAGGCCGCCGACGGGCCGTTTCCGTGTTCCGCCTTCGAGCGCAACGCCTATGGCGGCTGGAGGGTCTTGGCGCCAGTGACGCTCGATCTCGGCGGCTCGCTCTACAGCCCGACGGTCGGTACGGCCCTGCCTGCCGGCGCTACCAACCACGGCATCGAGATGATCGACATCCTCGACCAGCAATGCGGCAACCGGTAGCTACTCCGCTCGGCGATAGGTCTCGATCACGTCGTCACCGGCGGCCTCGCTTGACACCGGCGCAAAGCGCGGCGCGGCGGCGAGCCGGGCGAGATCGAGCCCGCCAATAGCCGGCAGTCCATCACCGCCGATCGCCAGCGGCGCGCGCATCCAGACGAGGCGATCGACGAGGTTGGCGCGGAGCAGCGCTGCCGCAAGCCGGCCGCCGCCTTCGACCAGGAGCCGGGTCAGCCCCTCATCGCCCAGCCGCAGCAGCAGTGCGGCGAGATCGACGCCGCCCGTCGCGTCCGGTTCCGCCGTGACGATCTTGACCCCAGCCTTGCCGAGCGCCGCCTGGCGCGCCGTGTCGACCGTGGGCAGCGTCGCCAGCCAAGTTGGCGTCGCGTGAGCCTCGGTGAACAGCCGCAGCGTTGCCGGCAGACGCAATAGCCGGTCGATGACGATCCGCACCGGCGAGCGGTTTTCGAGGCCAGCCAAGCGGCAGGTGAGCTGCGGGTCGTCGGCGAGCGCCGTGCCGGTGCCGACCAGCACCGCATCGTGCGTCGCACGCAACAGGTGCGCGCGTTCGCGCGCCGCCGGCCCGGTGATCCAACGGCTCTCTCCGCTCGCCGTCGCGATGCGGCCGTCGAGCGAGGTCGCAAGCTTCAAGGTAACGAGCGGCCGGCCTTGTTTTAGACGGCAGAAGAAGCCAGCATTGACCTCGGTCGCCTCCTCGGCACACAGCCCGGTCTCGACCGCAATGCCCGCTGCGCGCAACTTGGTGAGGCCGCTGCCGGCGACGCGCGGAAACGGATCCTCGATCGCCGCGACGACACGCACGATTCCAGCGGCGATCAGCCCATCGGCGCAGGCCGGGCCGCGACCCGGCTGGCTGCACGGCTCGAGCGTGACATAGGCGGTCGCGCCTTTCGCCGCGGCGCCCGCTCGCTGTAGGGCCAGCCCCTCGGCATGGGGCCGGCCGCCTGGCTGTGTCCAGCCGCGACTGATCACGCGGCCGTCGTTGACGAGGATGCAGCCGACCGCCGGGTTCGGCCAGGTATTGCCGAGCCCGCGCCGCGCCAATGCCAGTGCGGCGCGCATATGAGCGAGATCGTCAGACATAATGTCACCACCCCGGCAGAAGCCGGGGCCTATCTGTCATGCGCTCGAACAGCGGAAGCGTGGGTCCCGGCTTATACCGGGACAGACAGACGCAACGGCGGATCGTGACTCGACCCTCAGCAATCGCCATCGGCGGCGATGCGGCCGACAAACTCACCGAAATCTTTGGCCTCGCGGAAGTTGCGGTAGACCGAGGCGAAGCGGATATAGGCGACCTGGTCGAGCGTCGCCAACGCCTCCATCACATGCTCGCCGATCAGGTCGCTGGGAATATCGGTCTCGCCCGAGCTTTCAAGCTGGCGCACGATCGAGTTGATCATCCGCTCGACGCGCTCCGGCTCGACCGGCCGCTTGCGGATCGCGACATAGATCGACCGCGCCAGCTTGTCGCGATCGAACGGCTCGCGCTGACTGTTCTTCTTGACCACGGTCAGATCGCGCAACTGGACCCGCTCGAAGGTCGTGAAGCGCGCCGCGCAATTGGGACAGAAGCGCCGCCGGCGGATCGCGCCACGATCATCAGTCGGCCGCGAATCCTTGACCTGGGTGTCGTCGGTCCCGCAGAACGGACAGCGCATCTTCTTCCCCCTCCCCTAGATCTGCGGATACACCGGAAAGCGCTCGCAGAGCTCGGCAACCGCGCGGCGCACTCGCTGCTCGGTCGCCTCATTGTCATTGGCGTGGCGGGCAAGCCCGCGCAGCACCTCGCCGATCCACCGGCCGATCTGGCGGAATTCTTCGATCCCGAAGCCGCGCGTTGTCGCGGCGGGTGAGCCGAGCCGGACGCCCGACGTCACTGCCGGCGGACGCGGGTCAAACGGGATGCCGTTCTTGTTACAGGTCATCCCGGCGCGCTCCAGCGCCTTCTCCGCATCGCGGCCGGTCAAGTCGAGCGGCCGCAGATCGACCAGCATCAGATGCGTGTCGGTGCCGCCCGAAACGATCGCCAGCCCTTCGGCGACAAGTGTCTCCGCGAGTGCCTTCGCATTATCGACGACGGCCTGCGCATAGCGCCGGAAGCTCGGCTGCAGCGCCTCACCGAACGCCACCGCCTTGGCGGCGACAACATGCATCAGCGGCCCACCTTGCAGGCCGGGGAACATCGCCGAGTCGATCTTTTTCGCGATCGCCTCGTCGTTGGTGAGGATCATTCCGCCGCGCGGGCCGCGCAGGGTCTTGTGCGTCGTCGTGGTGACGACATGGGCGTGCGGGATCGGGCTTGGGTGCACCCCGCCCGCGACGAGGCCGGCGAAATGCGCCATGTCGACCATCAGATAAGCGCCGATTTTGTCGGCGATCGCGCGGAAGCGCGCGAAATCGATGATCCGCGGATAAGCGCTGCCGCCAGCGATGATGAGCCTCGGGCGATGCTCCTGCGCGAGGCGCTCGACCTCGTCGAAATCGATCTGCGCGGTATCGGCGCGCACGCCGTAAGACGCCGCCTTGAACCACTTGCCGGATAGGTTGGGCGCCGCGCCGTGCGTCAGGTGCCCGCCGGCGGCGAGAGACATGCCGAGAATGGCGTCGCCGGGCTGTAGCAGCGCCAGATATACGCCCTCATTGGCCGGCGCGCCGGCATGCGGCTGGACGTTGGCGAAGCCACAGTCGAAGAGCTTTTTCGCCCGCTCGATCGCCAGCCGCTCGGCAACGTCGACAAACTCGCAGCCGCCGTAATAGCGTCGGCCCGGATAGCCCTCGGCATACTTATTGGTCAGCACAGAACCCTGCGCCTCGAGCACAGCGCGCGAGACGATATTTTCGCTGGCGATCAACTCGATCTGCGATTGCTGACGGTGCAACTCCTGCGCGACGCCTACGGCCAGCTCGGGATCGGCGGTGGCGAGATCAGCCGAGAAGAAGCCGGTGGATTGGACGGCGGCGGCAGCGGCGGAAGCAGCGTTTGACAGGGGATCACCTATGGCGTTCGGGAAACTGATGGCGGTCGGCTTCGGTCGACACGCCGCCTCCGCATCAGCCTACCATATCTCGGGCGCCGATGTCAGCGGGCTACCAGACCTCGCGTCGGCGCCGCTTGCTTGCCGCTCGTCGTGGCCTAACATCGATGGGAGTTTCCGAAAAACTACAAAGCACAAACATTAATCTCACGAGTCTCTCACCCGGAGATCACTCGCACAGTTTCACGCTTCTCAGCTATAGCCAAGTCGCCGTGGAAACTCGTTTCCCATTATTACTATTATCTGCCGGAGTTATCGTTGACACCCAAACAACGGGCTGCAATGATCACCTTGGGACTATGCGAACTTGAGGATGGGATAGGACATGGCCGAAGCCGGAGCGCCGAGAGCGGCAGACGACGAACTGTTGCGAATGACGACCGAAGTCGTCGCCGCGTATGTGAGCAATAATACCCTGGCGACCGGGCAACTCGGCGACGTCATTCACGCGGTTTACAACTCGCTTCGCTCGCTCGATGGCCAGATTGTCGAGGCGGTTCAGGAAGTGCAAAAGCCGGCGGTGCCGGTGCGCAAGTCAATCACGCCGGAGTATCTTGTCTGTCTCGAAGACGGCAAGAAGCTCAAAATGCTGAAGCGCCATCTGCGCTCGACCTACAATCTTTCGCCTGACGAATACCGGGCGAAATGGGGCTTGGCGCCCGATTATCCCATGGTCGCGCCGAAATATGCGCAGCAGCGCTCGGATTTTGCCAAGAAGATCGGCCTCGGCCGTGGCACCGGTCGCCGCACGGCCCGCGCCAAGAAGTAGAACGGCCGTCCTGTTCGGAAAACGGGGCGCCGCGGCGCCCCGTTTTTGCGTCTAGGAAACGGCTCGACTCCGATGCCCATAAGCCGGACCCTGGGTAACCAGTGACATAGAAGATCGGCGCCGTAAGGCGCGGGGGACAGACGACGAGATGCTCAGCTGGTTGCGGCGGCTCAGGCGCGAGGGAACTGAGCCGGACAAGGTCTACATCTATACAGTCGACTACGAGCACGATCGCACTTACGCGGAAAACATCATCCAATATTTGGAAAGCAAGGGGGTGTTGTGCCGCGGCATCACGCTGCGCGCCGATGGCTTGCGACCCGAATTGCAACTATGCATCGACGATCGGGCGACCGCGGTACTCGGGTTCAATTCGACGCTCGATCATTCGTGGCTGGCGTCGGGCAGTTTTCTCGCCGCCGCCGAGCGAAACGGCATCCCCGTCGTGCAATGGATCGTCGACCACCCAAGCGGCCGGTGGCCTGAGTTTTATGCGTCCACCGCGACGAACAGCCGCTTTCTGCTCAATACCGAACAGGAGCGACAGTATTTCCAACGCTATTGTCTGCCGGGAGCGCTGACAGCGACGATGGGCGGCGTCGGGCCGAACCGGCGCTCACGCGTCGGAGGCCTGACGCGGGAGGCGTTCATGCAGCGCCGCTTCAGCTGCATGATCCCGCTGAGCCTGCGCCGCGTCCGCAGCGTCGCGGAGAACGACGAGGCCATAAGCCGGTTAGACCCGCCGCTATCCGATATCGTGCGCGAAGCCATCGCCGGCGCACGGCTCGACATGACAGGGTCTTTGCACCAGCATCTCGTCGCAGCGCTGGCGGCCTCCAACAAGGAGGTGCCGGCGGAGACGTTCAACTCTCTCTGCCACATCATAGAGCAGTCGGTGCAGACCATCCGGCGGCTGACGATATTTACCGCGGCACGGAAATTTCCTGTTCTGGTTCAGTCCGACGACAGTGCGTTGCCGTATTTCAGCGGCGCGAACGCCGTGCTGGAAACAAACGTCCCTATGGAATTTACACTGGCGCGGATGCCGAGCTGCCGCTCCGTGTTCAGCGTCAGCCCGATGAGCGACATGATCCATGATCGCACCGCGAACGCGCTCAACGCCGGCTGTGCGGCGATCCTCGAAGACAATCTCGCCGCGAGAAGCATATTCAGGCACGGCCACAACGCCCTGCTCTTCCGCTATGACGACGACAGCATCGAAGAATGCCTCGACATCGTCTGCAACAAGCCGGAACGCGCTTTCGCGATAGCTCGTGCCGGCATGGCATTGCGCGCTGATCCGCGGCTTCGCTTCGGCCAGTTTCATGCGATTATCGATCTGGCGCGACGCGATGTCTCGCGAGCGCAAAATTGATGCATCGGGTCATGGCAGCGGCGGATTTCTGCCATCTCTATCCTCGATTTCTGGAGACGACCGAAACGGTCCCTTCGCGGTCGCGCCTGAACGCGCGCTGGCGCGCAATTATCGGCTGGAACACAGAGATTTTCGCTGGCCGCCGGGTCGTCGATCTCGGCTGTCATGACGGACGCTGGAGCTTCGCGGCGCTCAAGGCCGGCGCGGCGCACGTCACCGGTATCGAGGCGCGCGCGCATCTGCTCAGGAAAGCCGAACAGAATTTCGTTTATTACGGCGTCGCCGCTGGCTCGTATCGGCTTGTGGCCGGCGACGCGATTGAGGCGCTGCGCGGACTCGACGCCGGAAGCGTGGACGTCGTGCTGTGCCTTGGCTTCTTCTACCACACGATGGATCACATGCGCCTCTTGCTGGAAGCGAGACGGCTTGGCGCCGAACATGTAATTCTCGATACGTTTGTCGCGCCGGCGCCAGAGCCGGTCGTCGCACTCGCCTTCGATCCCATCGACGATACCCGCATGGCGATCGACTACGGCGCGACCGGAGCCGGCAAAGCACTGGTCGGCACACCATCGACACCCGGCTTGCTGGCGATGTTGGACTATGCCGGCTATCAGGCAGAATTTTTCGACTGGCAGGACAACGCGGTCGACGACTGGACCGGCTTGCCCGACTACGCCGCGCATCAGCGCATCACGGTACGGGCGCGGCGGCTAGAGGCGACGCCGCGCGTATCGCCAACCAGTTCGGCGCGCGACCTCTATATCGATCTGCTGATCCGCAGCGTCGTCGACGGCATCTACGGCGACCCGATGCCCGGGCCGTGGCGCGCCGGCAACAAGTTCGATCGCGGCGAGCGCAGGCCGGGCACGCTGGGACCGACCACGGCGCACACAATGGTCGGCGTCGATCGGCTGATCAATGTGCGCGACTTGGCGCAGGCGGCGCTCGATGCGGCCGTGCCCGGCGACTTTATCGAAACCGGTGTGTGGCGCGGCGGTTGTTGCATCCTGATGCGTGGCATCCTCGCCGCCTATGGCGCGCGCGGCCGCAAGGTTTATGTCGCCGATTCCTTTCAAGGCGTGCCACCGCCAAAGCCCGACCTATATCCGGCCGATGTCGGCGATACGCTGTACCGGCACGCGGAACTCGCCGTGTCGCTCGACATCGTCAAAGCAAACTTCGACCGCTACGGCCTGCTGGACGGTCAGGTCGTCTTTGTCGAGGGCTTTTTCGGCGACACTCTACCGTCACTACAATGCGGGCCGCTGGCGCTGCTTCGGCTGGACGGGGACCTCTACGAATCAACCGACCTTGCGCTTCGTTACCTGTATCCAAAGCTCTCGCCCGGCGGCTTCGTAATCATCGACGATTACGGCGTGGCGCCGCCGTGCCGGCAAGCGGTGCATGACTACCGCACGCAGCACGGTATCGACGCCCCGATCAATACCGTGGACCGCAGCGGCGTCTGGTGGCGCAAGCCGGTGCTGTAGCGGCACCGGCTTGCGCGAGGCACACGACCAATGCCGAAAAATCTCCTCGTTCTGCGCGCAAGCCCGGATTGGACGACGTTCGATCTTGAGCATTCGCGCGACTTTCTCAAGTCGCTGCGCCTGCCGGAGGACCTCGTCATCGAGTTTGCCGCGATATGGGACAGGCACTTCAAACTGGACTATCGCGGGTTGCGGGCAGAGCTGAAGGTGCTTGCGCTCGAGAGCTACCATGCCGTTCGACAGGCGACGCTGGTCCGGCACCAGGAGTGGGACGGCATCGCGCCGCCTGACGGCCGGGTCGCCTTTGTCGACGACGACGACTGGATGGCCCCCGGTCTGTTCGAAGAGTTGCCGGTGCCGACCACGGGCGAGGACGGCACGCGCTGGGGTTCGCTGCGCCTCGGCCGTATTTTCGCGCCGCACGGCTACGACGAACCGATCATCCAGCGCCGGCCGCTGGACCATGTCATCTACACCAATAACTACGCGGTCACATCGTCGGCCCTCTACCGGCTCGGCCGGGCCGCCTTTTTCGAGCACGACGCGGCGCAAATATCGTTCGATCTGCCAGGCTTCAAGCACGCGGCTTTGCGACAATACCTGTCATGCACCGTAAAGCACCCGTGCTCCACGATGTCGGTCAATTTCCTGATGTCGCGGACAAACTTCCGCGCCGACCCGCGTCGAGAGATGGCCGATTTCATGGCCACGGTCGACGCCATGCCGCCGCACGACACGGACGAATGGCTGCGGCGGCCGTTCAGCGAATTTCGCCGGGTGATGGCGGATGCGGTGCGGCCTCGCTGAGACTTACTGACCGAACCGGTAGCCGAATTCCTCGATGTCCCGCGCATAGTGTCTGGCGACCATCTCGACCGTGGCCGGCGCGTAATACTCGGTGTAGGGCGCATGTTCGGAGGCGTTGGTCCGTTCCAACTCAACCGACGCGCGGCCAAGCCGGTCGCAGATTTCGTCGAAACCCTCCTGTAGGCGTTCATACCGGCCGATAAAGTCGACGAGCATCGCGCCGCTGCCGTCGATCAAATAATCGATCTGGTTGCGGAAAATGTTCTTGCGGCCATCGTTTTCGACAATCTCGCCGTCGCAACGCAGAAGAAATTCTTCGAAATTTCTGGATCGTTTGAATACATGGCCAAAAAACGCATTCGGCGGCTGCTCCAGATCGACATAATCTCTGCTGTTCTCGATCATCGCCCACCACGACACCAGCCGGTCCCAGGGATTACGGACAAAGCTGAATTTGAAACAGGAGTTCCAAACGGCATCACCATGGAGCTCTCGCAGTTCGCGCGCCGTCCAGTGTTTGTGGGCATCGAAAATGTCGCCGCCGAGCGCCGTGCGCACCGAATTGCCGCCGGTCTTTTGGACGTGAACAAAGATCCACGGCGGATTGGTGTCGTTCATTGATCAGGCGCCGCGTACTCGGCGATCATCTTTGTCTCGGCACTCCGGCACAGCACCTCAAATTCGGCCCGCGCGGTATCGAGCGAGTGCAGCAACTCTTTGTTTTCGCCCCGCTCGCAGATATCGATGAGAAGCTCGTATGTGCTGTTAGCGAGCTGCAAAACCTCCGGGCTGCAGTCGATTTCCTCGGCGTCCGCGCGCTCGTGGTACAGTTCTTCGGTCAAAAATTCATCGACCGCGGCGCCGGCGTCTTCGATCTGGTTGGGCAACACAATCCCCGTCTGCCGGGAGATGCGCTCGATCTGCTCCCGCCAATCGCGCAACAGCCTTTCATAGGACAGAAAACAGCGCGGCAGGCCACGTGAAAGATGTTCGCCGTCGAGAACATGCCGCAGCCACAGCAGCAGCGATTTCGAAACGGCAAAGCCGTCACGGCGCAGCAGCGAGAGCGCCACTTCCAGCGGATTGCGCACCGGCAGCACCGCCACAAAGCCGATGCCCAGATCGGTCAGGATCGCGGCGGTGCAGGGAACGAACCGGCAAATCCTCGGGTCTTTGAGCAGGATCAGCTTCTCGTCGCCAAATTCGTCGAGCAAAACCGTCTTGATCTTCTCGGTATGCGGCGCGGCGCCGGGCGAACGCGCCCATTCAAAATCGAATTGCCGCCAGTCATGCCAGCAGGAGCCTGCCGCCGCGAGAAAGTCGTCATGCGCCGAGGCAACGGCCAAGGCTTCAAAAAGACCCTTCAAATTGCAAGGATGCGGCCCCATCAGCGTCTTCTGCGGCAGTGCGGCGCCGAGCGCGTGCAGCACGCCGCCAAGTGCCGAGGTCCCGCTTCGGTGCATGCCCAATACCAGGATCGCTTGCCGGCGCGCCGTCCCCAGAGCGGCGCGGTATTCGGCTGCGGCGGCCTCGTCATCGCCGAGCACACGGTAGGCCTTGGCGCGGGCCAGATGAAAACCCGCGCGCTCGTCATCATCCGGCTCGCCGAGATGGCGCAACCAGGCGCCGGCCATTGTCAGCAGATGCTGCGGCGCCGGCTCGTCGGGCGCATGCGCGCGGGCCAAGCGCGCGACCGCCGCCGCGGCTTGAAAGCGGCGCTGGCGAAATTCGTCCTTGGCGAGATCAACGAGGTCGGCGCAGATCTGATCGCTCGGTCGCGGCGAGGCCGTCGCCAGCCACAAACTCCGGTCAAACGACGGGCCGAGTGGCGGTTCGCCGCGTACTGGCTCGACAATGGCGCGCGCCAATTGCGGCAAGACCGATGGCGGCAGCGCGCCGATATAGGTGCGGCGTGTCGGCGCGATTGCGCGGAATGACCGATGCCGGATGGCCCGGTATTGCTCGTCCCATCGGACCAGGCTTTGCTCCAATGTGCGGATGCTCTGATTGGTCGCGACGCCGCCATGTATCTGATGAAACGTACCCTCGCCGAGCAGGATGACTAGCTCGCTGTCTGGCAGTCCGAGGGCGCGCGCCAACGTGTCGGGATTGACGTAGCCGCCGCCCGGCAGATCGAAGCGTTCCTCGTAACCGCCGAGCCGATCCCAGTTTTCGCGGCTCATAAAAAGCGCATTGGACTCTTCGAGCGGCGTAAACCAGCCGTTGGTCGAAGCCTCATCGAGGGCGCCGATGTCGAACAGCCGATACCCGTCTTCCGGCCAGCCGATCGAGGCCAGCATTTCGTCTTCACGCGCCTGGTTGTAGCCGGCCTCGATCGCAAAGCGCTGCAGGTCGCGGCCGAGGTACCAGCCCAGCGTCACGACGACCGCGCGCGGATAAAGCGATACGCCGCGACGCGCAAAATGCAGGATGCCAGGCGTGACCATCCGAGCGCCGTCGATCATGACGCCAATGATCTTCCCGTCCGCCATGGCCAGCCCGCGATTGATCGCCGCCGCCGGCGAGGGTGGCGCCGGATCGAGGCGCAGCAGGCGAAAATGGCCGTCGAGGCCAGCGATGATGTCGGGGTCGAGCGGCGGCGTCGAACCATTGTCGACGACGATGACCTCGTAATCTTCGGCCGTGATATCGCGCTGATATTTTGCCGAGAGCGAGTAAAGCGTCCGCGGCGCCTCTCGCGGCATGTCGTGCACGACCACGACCACGGAAAGTTCGGGTTGATGGCGTCGCCGAAACAGCACTCGCGCACCGCTCAAAAGAAAGGCGGATTGATAGCATTCAGCCGCTAGGCGGTTATAGCGCAAGCGAAAATTGACGGGCGGCGTAGTGATCGGAGAGCTGGAAACCGTCTTTGGCCAGTTCGGCCGGCCCACGCCAGATCACCGCAAAGCGAGGATCGATGTCGATTCTGTCTATGACGCCGCGGCGATGTCCGCAGACCAGCATCAGCTCGCAGAGCAAGGGCGACATCAGCGGCTTGTCGGCCCATGCCTCGACCGGCCAGTTATGGGTATGGCCCCACGCCCAATCTTCGATGATGTATGCGCCGCCGACGCGCAAATAAGGGAAGATCGTTTCGAACGCCGCTTTGGTCTCGGCGTATTGATGAGAGGCGTCGTCGACGATGGCGTCCACCGGCTCGCCGCCGAAATCGCGTTCAATCGCGGCGCGCAGACGACCGCGATCGGTCTGGGAGACGCCGAGATGGAGGCGGAAGGCGTCCGTCAGTTCGTGTCTGGCGATGTAATTTTCGAGAGCAGGCGCTCCGGGCAAAATGTCGAAGGCGGCGAGCCGCCTGAGATCGTAGCGATGATGCCAGTAGATCGCGCTGCCGCCGTCGAGAATCCCGATCTCGATCATCAGCCGGGGACGAACCCGCGCCAGAGCTTCGTCCATGGCGGCTACAAAGGCCGCTTCCTTGTGAACATAGATTGTGTCGTCGCTGCTCGGCGGCGGCCGGTGCATCCCGGCGCTAAAGCGCAACTCGATGTCGCGAATACGCAGCGCGGCGTCGCTATCCACTTGTTCCCGGCGTCCTTGACGCGATGATCGCCCCGATCATGGGCCGGTCAGCTCTTGACGGTAACGACTACCTCAGCTTTGTCGGAAGCGCTAGCGATACCGGGAAGGAAACCGCCGCCGCCGAGCGGGCGATCAGGGAGATGCCGGTGTCAGATAGCCCGAGACCAGGACGGCGGCGAGAAGCGCCGGGGCGACAATCAAAATTCCGGTGAGCGCGGTTGTAACCAGCTTCATATTTTTCCTCGTATTTTTCATACGATTTTAATGCAACAAGCATGCCGCCTCACGCCGCGCCGCACGGGGTCATGAGGAGCGCTGCCGCTCCGTTCAGAGACAGCCGGTTCGCAAAATCAGCCGCAACAATGCCAGAAAGCCGACGCCGCTATCGCCGGCGTCGCGCCTAAAACTAGAGCAGCTTTGCCGCGAGCGCGGGCAGCGCCGAGATATCGACGCCGTTGCGCGCGCCGAGCGCGACCAGCGCCGCCGGATCGTCGCCCTGGCGAACCCGGGTCAACGCCCAGATCATCGTCGAACGGGTGCCGCTGCGGCAATGCGCGACCATTGGGTGCGAGCCGCCCATCAGCACTTTCTCGAAGGCGTCGATATGGTCGCGGGTCAGCGTCGCGTTGACGAAGGCAATGTGGTGATAGGCGATGCCGTGCACGGCGCAGAGCTTACGCGCCTCGTCGGCCGGAAGCTGGCCGGGATCTTCGTTGTCGGGGCGGTTGTTGATGATCGTCTTCACGCCCGCGGCGGCGAGCGCCTCGAGATTATCGGCGCTGAGCCCTCCCGCGGCGGTGAGGCCCGGCGAAAGCTCCATGAGCGGCGGCATTGTCGGCATCGAAACGACTCCGCAAAGCAAAACGGGCTGCAAAATTGCAGCCCGTCGCTTTCAGGTCAAATTCTTGTAGCGCGGATCAGGCAGCGTATTGCCCCGGACGCTGCACCAGGTCGCCGGCGCGGATCCAGAAGCGCTCGAGACGGCGCAGGGTCACGGTTGCGGCGGACAGGTCGTCGTCGCTGATCGCGGTCTGGTTCAGCATCTCGACATGGCGCTGATGCATAGCCTGGAGACGGTCGCGCAATTTGGCGCCCTTGTCGGTCAGCCGCACATGGATCGAGCGGCGGTCGTGCACCGAGCGCTCCTGCGCGAGATAGCCATTCTCGACCATCTTCTTCACATTGTACGAGACGTTCGAGCCCAGATAGCAGCCACGCAGAGTCAGCTCGCCGACGGTCATCTCGGCGTCGCCGATATTGAACAGCATCAGGCCCTGAACGTTGTTGATGTCGTGAATGCCGAGCCCATCGAGCTCGAGCTTGACGACCTCAAGAAAGTGCCGGTGAAGTCGCTCGACGAGCGAAATCACTTCGAGATACCCGTTGTTCATCTCCGCCTCGCTAGGCCGTCTCATCGAAAACTTAGCGAGGTTTTCGTTAATTTTCCGTTTTCACGCGACAGTTCAGGCCGTGTTCCCGCTGTGGCGGACCATCTGCATGATCGCGGAAAAGTCGAGCGCGCCTTTGCCGCCATCAACAAACAGCTGATAGAAGTTGGCGGCGGCCGCGCCCATCGGCGTCGCCGCGGCGGCCTGCCCCGCCGCGGCCTGCGAAAGGCGCAAGTCCTTCAGCATGTTGGCGGCGGTGAACCCCGCCGGATAGCCGCGGTTCGACGGCGCCCCAGGCACCGGGCCGGGCATCGGGCAGTAATTGGTCATGGCCCAGCATTGGCTGGTCGACGTGCTGCAAATGTCCCACAGAGTCTGGCTCGGCAGACCCAGTTTCTCGGCGAGCGCAAACCCCTCGCACACGCCAATCATTGATACGGCGAGCATCATATTGTTGCAGATCTTGGCGATCTGGCCGCTCCCGGCGGGACCGGCATGGACGATGGTGCGGCCCATATTGGCGAGGATCGGGCGCCCCTTCTTGAACGCCGCCTCGGTGCCGCCGACCATAAAGGTCAAGCTGCCCCCTTGCGCGCCCATGACGCCGCCCGATACGGGCGCGTCGAGCATGTCCAGCCCGGCCTTTTTCGCTTCCTCGCTCACCAGACGCGCGGTCTCGACATCGATCGTCGAGCAATCGATCAGCAGTGCGCCTTTCTTGGCCTTGGCGATGATCCCGTCGGGACCGAGATAGACCGCGCGCACCTGCGGCCCGGCCGGCAGCATGGTGACGACGATATCGCCGCTGGCAGCCGCCTCCGCGGCGTTGGCCGCGCCCTTGCCGCCTTGCAGCTCGAGCGTGCTGACGGGACCCGACACCATGTCGTAGCCGGTTAGTTTGTGTTGCGCCTTCAAAAGGTTGGCGGCCATCGGCGCACCCATATTGCCGAGGCCGATAAAGCCGATCATCGCCATCTTTGCGTTCCTCCCACTATCCGAATGTCAATTCGCGAACGTCAATTCACTGGGGCCCAGCGACGCGAAGTAGCTTTCTGACATCGCGTCATCGACCTCCGCGAGGCTTGCCGGCTGCCAGCGCGGCTTCTGGTCCTTGTCGATCAGCACCGCGCGGATGCCCTCGTAGAAATCGTGCGCCGCCATAACGTGCTGGGTCATGCGATATTCGAGCCGCAATGCGTCTTCCAGGTCGAATTCGCGCCCCAGCACCAATTGCCGCAGCGTTATCCGTAGGCTAGTCGGAGATTTCGTCAGGAGTATGGCGCGAGTTTCGGCAGCCCATTCGCGATCCTCGGTTTCGGCCGTCAAGGCGTCGAGGATCGCCTCAACGGTCTCGCCCGCGAAGCAGCGATCGATCAAACCGCGCCGCGCGACGAGCGGCGGCGGCGGGCCTGGATCGGCGCCGAATTCGCCGAGCAGCACCTCGACCTGAGCGCGCTCGCTTCCGGCTTCCCAGGCCATGCCGGCGAGCGCTTCTTTTAGCGCCGGCACCCACTCGCGCGGCACGAAATGCGTCGCAAGCCCACAATAAAGAGCGTCGGTCCCACCGAGCCGGGCGCCGGTGAGGCCGAGATAGCGGCCTATATGGCCGGGGCACAGATTGAGGAAGCGCGTCGCGCCGACATCGGGGAAAAGGCCGATGCCGGTCTCCGGCATCGCGAACATCGTCTTCTCGGTGGCGACGCGATAGGCACCGTTGACCGACACGCCAGCGCCGCCGCCCATCGTGATCCCGTCGATAATCGCGATATAGGGCTTCGGATAATGATGCAGGAACCGGAGCATCCGGTATTCCTCGGCGAAGAAAACGCTGGTGAATTCGCTGTCGCCGCTAAGCCCCATCCCGGCCTCGTAGACCGCGCGCACATCGCCGCCCGCGCAGAACGCGCGGTCGCCCGCGCCCTCGATCAATACGGCGCGGACGCCGGGATCGTTCGCCCAGCCGCGCGTCGCCGCGTCGAGGCGGCGATACATGCCGAGCGTGAACGCGTTGAGCGCGTGCGGCCGGTTCAACAACACCGTGCCGACGCTGCCCACACGCCCGAAAACGATCTCGTCGGTGTCAGCCATGCCAGGAGCTTATACAGTCTTCCCCGGGCGCAGCCAGAGACACCGAGCGAGACAGATGGCGTTGCAACAAGCCGATAGCTGGCTCCGCCAGCACCGCGTGGAGCTCGGGCTCAGCCTGCGCATGACGGTAGCGGGGCTGCTGAGCTTCGCTATCGCGCACCTCTTCCATTTGCCGCAGGGCTACTGGGCGGTACTGACCGCGGTCATTGTCACGCAATCGAGCCTTGGCGGCTCGCTGAAGGCGATCTTCGACCGGTTTGTCAGCACCCTGGTTGGCGCCGCCTGGGGAGCCGCGGTTACCTACGCCGTGCCTCACCCGGACGTCGCCTCCGCCGGGCTGGCCGTCGGGGTCGCCTTGATCCCGCTGACGCTGCTGGTGGCGTTCCGGCCGAGCTACCGTGTCGCCCCGGTGACCGCGGTGATCGTGCTGCTCGGGAGCCCGATGGTGCGCGGGGTTGTCGACACAGCGCTCGACCGGGTTTTCGAGATCGGCGTCGGCAGCGCCGTCGCTCTCGCCGTCGCGCTGACGATAACTCCGGTGCGGGCGCACAAGGCGCTCTACACGGCGGCCGGCGATGCGCTGGTTCCGATGGCGGAGCAGATCGTGGCTCTGCTCGGCGGGGTGAACGCCGCGCTCGATCTGCCAGCGGTAATCCGGTTACACGACCGCATCCGCGCCGCGGTCGAGGCAGCGAACACGACCGCATCCGAGGCGGCGCGCGAGCGGCGCTCCTACATGAGCGACGCGCCCGACCCCGAACCGCTGGTGCGCACGCTGCGGCGGATCAGCCACGACCTCGTCATCATCGGCCGGACGCTGCCGACGCCGTTGCCGGAGCCGGTGCGCGACCGGCTCGCGGAAGCGGCGAGCGGCCTGGGCGCGGCGTGCGCCGCGACCATGACCGGGCTGCGTGCGGCGCTGAGGGCGGGTGCCGCGCCGCCACCGGCCGGATCGATCGATGCGGCCTTCGCCGGCTATGCCGAGGCCATGTCGGGTCTGCGCAAGGACGGTCTCACCCGCGCCCTCCCCGACGCGGATATCGAACGCGTCTTTGGGCTTTATTTCGGGCTCGAGGAATTGCGCCGGAACCTCGACGAGCTAACCGCGCGGGTCGCCGAGATGACCGTAGCCTGAGGCTAAAGCGGGATCGCGACCAGCGTGTCGATCTTCTGGCTGTCGAGCACCACGAGGCGTTCGACGAACCGATAAGACTCCCCGCTCACATCGATGCGGTCGAGATAGCGGCCGGTCGCGAACATGCTGGTCTCGCCGTTATGCATGATGCGCGCACAGTAGAAATTGGCTTGGCTCGCGGCGATACCACCCTCGACCTTGGTGACGCGCGGCGGCCCGACGAGATGCCGGTAGCGGTGCGCCTCAAACATCAACACGCGGCGCATCGAGGTGACGCGGTCGACCAGCATGCCCTTTGACGCGCAATAGATGACGCCGTGCTTCAGCCCGGCCTCATGGCTTTGCCGGTCGGTAATCAGATAGCGGCACTGGTCGACAAAGAAATCCGGCCACTCCTCGAGCCGGTCGTCGTCGATGCAATCGGCATAGGCGGCGTACAGCTCGGCGACGCCGAGGCGGATGGTGTCGTCGACCGCGCTCATGAGCCGACCCGCTGCATGACCGCCTTTGCGTCCTTCGAGGGCCGCTCTGCGGCCACCTCAGGATGGGGGTGGTTTGTGCGCGGCATTGAGAAAAGTCCTCATCCTGAGGTGCGGAGCGTAGCGGAGCCTCGAAGGACGCTACGCCCTCGGTCCAATCCTAGACCCTCGTGAGCGCGCGGTATTTCTTCCAGAAGCCGCGGATCGCCGCCTCGCTGGCGCGAAAATTCTGCGACTCGGCGTCGTGGCCGCCCATCATGACGATGCCGCTGTCGTCGTCGTTGTATTGCAGCGCGCGCTGCACAAAGCCGCCGACGCAGCCGTCTTCCATCGCGATATAGCCGGCGGCGCCGATCAGATTGCCCTGGCGCAGGCGGCGTTCCTGCATCGCCTCGTCATCGCTGTCAAAACCGAGATGCACCCATTCGAGCTCGGTCTTGTCGACGCCGCGCGGCCGCACGACCCGGACCGCGATGGTGTTGCGCACCTGCTGCAGCACCATGTTGGGGAAGGCGGTGAGGATCATCACCGAGATCTGATCGCCGAATTCGTCGACCGACTCGGTGACCGAATTGTCCTGCAGCTTGAGATCGGTGTCGGAGCGCAGATTGGCGGCCTGGTAGTCGGCGTCCTCGGCGGCGTAGTCGAGTTTCGCGTAGCTGAAATGACTGCCGCCATCGTCGCTGATGTTGATCCCGCCCGGCATCGACAGCCGGTTGATGCGGAACGTCGTCAGGAACGAGTGCAGGATCGAGGCGTGGTAGGTGTCCTTGACGTTCTCGAAATAGAGCTTCCAGTTGTTCGGCAGGATTTGCGTCGAGCGGCCGATAATGTGCACCGGGCGCCCTTCGAGCACCCGTTTGATGCCGCTCACCACCCTCTCGCCGAAATAGCTCTGAAGGTCGGCGACGGTGTCGCTGAACGTGCCAAAGACGAGACCGCACAGCTCTTCGACACGCAGCCGCTGAAGGTGGTGGTCTTCCTTATGGAATTCGGCCGCCATGCCGCCCTGGCGCTTGACGCCCTTCTCGAACGCGACGCCGGTCAGCTGGCCGCCGAGGTCATAGCTCCAGCCGTGGTAGATGCACGTGATCTCGCGGCCGTGCCCCTTATTGGTGAGACATAGAAGATTGCCGCGATGGGCGCAGCGGTTGACAAAGGCGTTGATCTGGCCGGCCTCGTCGCGGGCGACGATGACCGCGACCTCGCCGATCGTGGTGGCGACCCAATCGCCGGGATTGGGGATTTCACTCGCCAGGCACAGATAGCTCCACGCCTCGCCCTTAAAGATGCGCTGCTGCTCGAGCGTGTATTGCTCGGGGTCGGTGTAGACGCGGAACGGCACCTCGCTCAGCGCATTCGACGGCCAATTCACCGCACCGTCAAACCTCACATCCTGCACCGACATCTTCGCCCTCTCGGCTGATCCATCTGTTGAGAGAACTATGCGCCAGCGGAAGCAATTCCGTCCACCGCCCTAACGCTACCATATCGTGGTGTTTAGCCTGTTATTGCTGGAAAATAACAGGCGGGTCTGCTGCCGAGATCGTATCGAAAGCAGGACGCTACACGACGATTGCGGCGATTTTAGTGCTGATCGGCCGGCGGCGGATCGGGCCAGGGGCGTACCAGCTTGGTCTCGCCAGGTTTCAGCCCGCCGATATGCCGCAGCACCTCGTCGTAGTACGGGTCTCCCGGTTTGTAATCCCTAGCGCCGTCGGCCCAGCCGCCGCCGGGCATGCGAAAATGCAGCTCCATATGAATGGTGCCATCGGGCAGCAAGGTCGCCGTGCCGATATATTCCTGCTGCTCCTGAGCCCCTGCCGAACCGAAGAGCAGGGCGACGGTGAATCCCAACCATGGGCCCAACCATTGGCGGCGGGAGAGGCGCAAGATCGCCCGCATGTTGAACAATGCCGTCCCGTGCGGCAGCCGTCTATCGCCGGGCAGCGCACATCATCGCCGCGCATGAAAATCGATACCGGCGCGGCATTGGTGCCGCGGACACGATGCCGGCCTGAGCAACGATTGAGTGTCGGCTTACTATTTGCTCAGCTTAGACAGGTCGATCTTAGCCGCAATTTTTTCGGCGACATCGCCGGCAATATCCAATGGCGTTCTCGGCAGTCGGCCAAAGTCGATCGCATCCGGGGAAAACGTAGCAACCGTTGTTGCAAACTGCTCGGTTGACGTCCTGCCATCAAGCGCTTGGATCGCATACAGCCGGGCATAGTAGTATGAGATCAATCGAGAATTGTATCGATAAAGACCGATGATTAGAGACGAGAAAAAGAAGACTACGACCAGCGGCCCAAAGCGGTTCAAAACCAGCAAATATACAAAACCCTTATTGGTCAAATCAGGCGACGAGGATGCTGCGGGAGTTGCCGACGGCGCAGCTGAACCAGGCGTATCCGATTTATCCAACAGATCGTCGATTTGTCGCAAAATTGTCGATACTTCCTGAGCTTGCCGCGAAAAAATGACAGAGGAACATTGCTCCGCGAGCATTTTTTCAAAAGACGTCTTGAAATCATCTTGCTTAAGAAGCATTTTCTTTTTCAAGTATTCTAATTTTTTTCATCAAAATCTTCTATCACAAAATATAATCTGTCATTTATAAATGAAGATAGCGTTAATACGTCGTTGTACTGGTCTGTGAATACATATTTATCGACTGATTGTTTCATTGCAAAAGAGACAAGCGTACGACAATTCTCCGGAAGGTTTATATTTATTTTTAATAATACTCGATCTTCATTAAGATTTTCTGATTTATCAAAAATAGGAACACGCACACGCACACCCAATGATTGATCCTGTAGTATCTCCTCAAAATCTTTTTCAAGCTTGATTTCAATTCTGTCGATTCCGTCAGATAATCTGTTCAATGCGCCAAATAGCCGGAGTTTTTGACTTTCCAATTCCGTCTCACGGCGCGCTTGTTCAGCGGATCGCTTGGTTTCTTCAGCGGATCGCTTGATTTCGCTAACATCGGTTTGCGTTGTTTCGGAAGACTTGTTGGAAATCCAAAACCCATAGACGATAATTGCGACAACCGATGCCAACATAAGGCGCGAAAGCCATTCTAACGCGCTGATTCTCCTCGCGATTGCCCGAGTCAGTTCATTTGTCATCAAAGTGCTGTCCGGTTAACCCCGTTAGGAACGTGTTGCTCGAACGTAAGGCAGCTTTCTCAACGAATTGGCGTAATTTGTTACCTTAGTCGGCTCGGCGGCTCAAGCTCCGTGCGCCGGTGGACATCGCTTCGGCGCATGAAATCGATACCGGCGCGGCATTGGTGCCGCGGACGCGATGCCGGTAGAATGGGCCAATGTTTAAATTGGGAGGGCGCGATGAGAGTTCCGACCGATGAGATGATCAGCGGCCTGTTGCCGGCGGAGACGTCGTCATTCCCCTCGCCGGTGCCGACGCAGATCGTGTCGAGCGACGAGTACCTGCCGCTGCCGCAAACAGCGCAGCAGAAAGAGGTCGAGGCGCGGCTTATCGAGATGAGCGACCGGCTGTCGCGGCGTCAGGGCCTGTCGCGCCGCCGCTTCTTCCAGACCGCCGCCGGGATGGCCGCGTCGTTTGTCGCGATGAACTCGGTGTTCGGCAAATACTTCGCGGTCAGCGAAGCCGAAGCGGCGACCCCCGAGCTGGCCAATCAGCTCGCCGACGCGCAATCCGGCCAGATGATCATCGACGGCCATACCCATTTCCTGCGCGACGACACGCGGCTCATGGGCTTTGTGAAGGGTCGCGAGGCGGTCGGGCAATGGGGCTGGAACAAGGAGCTGTCGGGCAAGGAACAGACCATCGACGACCTCAAATTCGGCAATTACGTCAAAGAGCTCTACATGGACAGCGATACCAAGATATCGCTGCTGTCCAATTCGCCGTCCGATGTGCCGGAAGACTGGTTCCTGCCGCAGGACCAGGTGTTCAAAACCCGCGCCGAGGTCAACGAAAAGGCCGGCACGCGCCGCATGCTGGCGCATTTCACCTTCACCCCCGGCCAGGACGGCTGGCTCGACAAGGTCGACGAGGCGGTCGAGAAGTACAAACCGGATTCGTGGAAGGGCTACACGGTTGGCGACAACACGCACAAGGAGTCGGCGAAGTGGCCGTGGCACGCCGACGACGAAAAGCTGATGTACCCGTTCTACGAAAAGATCTCGAAGACCGGCATCAAGAATGTCTGCATCCATAAGGGCCTGTTCGCGCCGGCGATCGCCGAGAAATTCCCGCGCCTCACGCCCTACGCCGATGTCAGCGATATCGGCAAGGCGGCGAAGGACTGGCAGAACCTCAATTTCCTCGTCTACCACTCGGCCTATCGCTGGGTCGGCGGCGACCCGGCCGAGGCGATGGCCGAGTTCGACAAGACCGGCCGCTCGTCCTGGACCAGCGACCTTGTCGAGATCCCCGAGAAATACGGCGTCAACAATGTCTATGGCGATCTCGGCCAGATCTTCGCGTGGACCGCGGTGGCGCAGCCGCGCCTCGCGGCGGCGCTGATGGGGATGCTGGTCAAGGGGCTGGGACAAGACCGCATCGTCTGGGGCACCGACGCGGTGTGGACCGGCGCGCCGCAATGGCAGATCGAAGGGCTGCGGCGGCTCGAAATCCCCGACGACATGCAGAAGCAGTACGGGTTCAAGCCGCTGGGTCCGGCCGACGGGCCGCTCAAGACCGCGATCTTCAGCGGCAACAGCGCGAGACTCTACGGCATCGGCCAGCAGCACGCCGAAGCGATCAAGGGCGACCGCTTCTCGCAGATGAAGGCTGACTATGTCGCCCAAGGCGGCGGCCGCAGCAATCTGCGCTACGGCTACGTAGCGAAGCCGGCCTAGCTCGCTCTGGTCATTCCGGGACTGGCGACGCCAGAACCCGGAACCCATGAACACGGGCGGGGCCAATTTGGCAAAAGCCTGTGTTCATGGGTTCCCGCCTTCGCGGGAATGACAAATAGCAATGCGTAGACGCACGCAATTCACCCGCCGCAAGCTGCTTGCGGCAGGACTGGGCTTGATTACGGTTCCGGCGCACGCCGACGGGCCGGTGGCGAACCCCGACAAGATTTCGCAGGCCGACGCGCAATATCAGCCGACGCCGAAAGGCATGTTCAGCTGCGCGGTCTGCACTTTTTTTATCAAGCCGAAGAGCTGCAAGGTGGTCGACGGTGAGGTCAGCCCGACCGGCTGGTGCAAGCTGTTCGATATGGTGGATTAGAGACCCGGCCTTCGCCGGGGTGGCGAACCCGCGCCCTAGCTCTGGTCGATGCGGAGCGCGACAAAGCGCAGATCGCCCTGGCGCTCGATCAGGAGAAGGATCGACTTGCGGCCCGATTTCTTGGCATCGGCGACCTTGGCGGCGACCTGGCCGGGCGATTTCATCTCTTCCTGTGAGGCTTCCATGATCACGTCGCCGGGACGCAGCCCCTTTTCGGCGCCGGGGCTGTCTTTGGCGACATCGGTCACGACGACGCCCTTGGCGTCGTCGCCGAGCGAGTATTTCTCCTTGAGCTCGGCGGTGACGCCGGACAGCGTCATGCCGAGCGCCTTGGCCGTATCGGCCGGCGGCTGCGGAGCGGCCGGCTTGTCGGGAGTTTCGGCGCTGGCGGTCTCGGCCTCCTTGAGGCGGCCGACCTTGACCTTGAGCTCGGTCTGCGCCTTTTTGCGCCATACCGTGACGGTGACGACCTTGTCGACCGGCGTCTCGGCGACAAGGCGCGGCAGGTTGCGCATCGCCGTCACTTCCTTGCCGTCAAAGCTGGTGATCACGTCGCCCTGCTGAATGCCGGCGGCCTGAGCCGGGCCGTTATCGGTGACGCTGGCGACCAGCGCGCCCTGCGCCTTGGGAAGGCCGAGACTGTCGGCGATCTCGTCGTTGACCTCCTGGATGCGGACGCCAAGCCAGCCGCGATGCACGGTGTGGTCTGGCTCGGTGACCAGCTCGTGGGTGACTTCTTGCGCCATCGATGAGGGGATCGCGAAGCCGATGCCGATCGACCCGCCCGACGGCGAATAGATCGCCGTGTTGATGCCGATCACCTGGCCATCCATGTTGAACATCGGCCCACCGGAGTTGCCGCGGTTGATCGCCGCATCGGTCTGCAGAAAGTCGTCGTAGTCTCCGGAATGGATGTCGCGCTGGCGCGCCGAGAGGATGCCGGCGGTGACGCTGCCGCCGAGCCCGAACGGGTTGCCGATCGCCAGCACCCAGTCGCCGACGCGCGCCTTGTCGCTGTCGCCCCACGGTACGGCGACGAGCGGATGGTCGGTCTTGACCTTGAGGACTGCGAGATCGGTCTTGGTGTCGCGGCCGACGACCTCA
>Ga0210398_10000815_pt1 | contig 34320 bp, 28 predicted proteins | sample IncBWC4OmetaG_FD_161047 | JGI IMG/M metagenome (GOLD analysis project Ga0210398, IMG submission 161047) | Forest soil microbial communities from Barre Woods Harvard Forest LTER site, Petersham, Massachusetts, United States - Inc-BW-C-4-O | ecosystem: Environmental > Terrestrial > Soil >... | reverse complement strand
CGAACATTCCATTGAGATGCTGCAGGCACTCTGCCCCCCAGGTGCGATAGGCTTCCAATAAAGTTTCGGTGTCCGAAGTCCCACGCCAGCCATTGGGAGGATTCAGCCGCACCCGCAGCTCGTTGTGATTGTAAATCTCGCCGTTGAACGCGATGACGAAACGCCGGTCGCCGGAGAGCATGGGCTGGTGACCACAGGCTGAAAGGTCAACGATCGCCAGCCGCTGGAGACCGAGGCGGGCGTGATCGTCTTGCCAAATTCCCGAATCGTCGGGTCCACGCCGCTCCAATAGGCTCAGCGCTCTCTTGAAATCCGCTTGGTCTGGATCGATTCCGTCCAGGCAAAACATACCCAATATTCCACACATAGCTCGCCAGTGTCCCAAAGCTGTATTACGTCTGTGTGATGGCTCGGACAGGCACCGTGCCTGTGAAGGCATGCGTTATTGGAATGTAACGATTCCAAGATATATTCGGACAGGGTACGACCAGGAGGCGGGCCGATGCTGAAACATGCCAGCAGTCAATACACGCTGACCGACAATATTGGGGAAAGACTCGCTGTCCCGGTTAGCCGTGCGGACGACTTCGCCTATTTTCAGCCGTCCGAAACGGGCGCCATCAAATCGTACTATCTGGAATACGGATACGTCGTGGTCCGCGGGCTTGTTTCCGTGCAGGCGATAGAAAAAGCCAATGCCCTGTTCGATACGGAGATATTGCCTTCAAAACGCTTCATTTACCGCCAGGCAACCGCGAACCCGGAGCGGCATGTGTGGACGCCGAACGGCTTCATGCTCAACTCGCTCCTGAACTTGCAAAGCCTGGATCCGCGCCACTTCGGCGGGTTTCGCAGGGCATCTCAACAGGTACTCGCGGACGCGAGCATACAAACCATCGTCAAAGGGCTCTTCGGAGAGGCGGGAAAACTCGTCCAGAGCATGTATTTTCAAGGCAATCCCGAGACTTGGCCGCATCAGGATACGTACTATCTGGATTCGGAGCACCTGGGTTCTATGAGCGCGGCCTGGATCGCCGCCGAAGAGATTGCCCCCGGAGCAGGGCGGTTCTTCGTCTACCCCGGCAGCCACAAGATCGACATGCAAAAGAATGGCGGAGACTTCGACATCGCATTCCATCATGATCGATACAAGCGACTCGTCAAGGACGTCATCAGAAATCAGGGACTGCGCTGCCGAGCGCCCGCGCTAGCCACCGGCGACGTCCTGTTCTGGCACGCGCGGACCATTCACGGCAGCCTGCCGACGACTCAGCCAGAGCGCTCGCGCCGCTCATTCACGGCTCACTACATTCCACGTTCGCATCGACTCATTTCCTGGCAATCCACGTTCAAAAAGCTCGAACACGGGGTGTTCAATGGAATGCACTTGCAATATCCGAAAAATCAATCCCACAAATTAAACAGAGCGATCCTGTTTGCCGAAACACGCTTTCCACGAGGGATTCGCCTGGGGAAAAAGCTGGCGGTAAAGCTCTTGACCTCGCGCTGACGCGCGTACTGGCCGTAACGTCGTCCATTCGACAGGACCCAGGCCCAGCGCAGGTTGTGTTGCAGAAACTCGCAGCAATTTTGTTGTTGTCTCTCATCAGCGCCGCCGTCACGGCGAAATCGGCCGCGCCACTCTTATACAGGCAGTCGGCAAATGAGGGCCCGGTTCGCGCAGATCCGGACGATTTGCTGATGCTGGCTGGATACGGTTTTTCCGCAGACGACGTAGTCGCCTACCAGGCAGTCGCCGATACCTCAAGGGCGCTGAGCCCACCTGCGCAGTTACCGACGCACTCGACCGCGGACATCGGCGTTGCGCAAATCGCCAGCGCCGCAAACGTTCCGGATTCATTGACCATCAAGCTGCCGGGTGTTGTTCGCGTTGATCAGTCTTATGCGTTGTGGGTGCGTACGGCAGGTGGTGAGTGGAGCGCCCCGGCAATGATCAATGACGCGCGTCCGTTGTGGATTACGCCCGCCTACGTTTACGCAACGCGTTCGGTTGGCGGCTTGGCGCGCGAGATCAAGATTGTCGGCCGCAACCTTCAACCCAGTCCGGGACGTTCGACGAGGATCCGACTCAGCGGCCCGGACCTCGTCACCGGTGTTGCGATCGTCGATGCACAGACCTCGGATACCATGAATAGGTATGTTGCCCGCTTGAAGCTCCCATCGCGACTATCTCCTGGCGGCTATCGCGTCAGCGTCAGTCGGGACGGCCGGAGCTGGGTGGAAATTGCCGACCAAGTGCTCGAAGTCCAACCAGATGCAATCGCTCCAAAGCAATACGTAGTGAGCGACCCGCAGTTTGGTGGATGCAAACCTGATGATGGCCGCGACGATACCGATTGCATTTTGCGTGCTATCGACGCCGCGAAGCGTGCGGGGGGAGGCATCGTATTTTTTGGGCCCGGAAATTGGGATCTCATCAACAGCGCCGCGCAACCCGGATTGCTGGCAAACGAAGGGATAATTGTGCCGGACGGCGTATCGCTTCAGGGCGCCGGAAGCGAACTGACCCGCATCGATCGGCATCCAGAATGGAATCAGCGAGCGCCAAGTCGGGCATTCACACTTATAGGACATACGGTCGTCAGCGGTTTGAGCCTCCGGGATCTAAAAGTCTATGGGCCGCAGGACAATGGCGGCCCCTTTCTACAGCTAGGTGAACCCTACGAGAAGTTAGCCACGGCGACCAGGTCGGCTCCGGTCGTCTCATCGGTCGATGAGGTCGTCATCACTCGAAACAGATTCGACAAGACATTCATTGCAATCGCGGATGGGGGATTGCCCATCAATCGGTTGTTTATCACCGATAACGAGTTCGGCGCGTATTCCCAAGCGCTGAGTCTCGCGGGCAATCGCTACAATATGATCATTCCTTTTCGCATCGATGATACGGTGATCGACAACAATGTGTTCAAGGCGGGTAGCTACTTGGACATTGCACGCAAGACCGGCAGCATAGCCTCGGAGCTCGGGGCGGCCCTGCGCGTTGATTTCAGCGGAAATATCGCGGACGGTAGCTCTAGCGACTATCTCTACCGACCCGACGATGCGCGCGGATGGCGGGCGGCCTTTTTCTGGAGTATGAACAACAACGTCGAAGAGCTACTGCTCTCAAGGAATAGGGCGACCTGCACGGGTGACAAGATCGGAGATGGCGAGGCGATCTCGTTTGACAACAATGCCAATACGTTTGCATTGCCGTCGGTCTCTGAAGTCGTTCACGCTGCATCATCGAGCGTTACGGTATCCGCCCAACTAGTCACAAGACAGAATTCCCGAGACGTCCCCGTCGGATCATACTACTTGGGTCATTGGATCCAGATCGTCGCCGGCCCCGGTCTCGGTCAAGTGCGAAAAATAAGTGGTTACTCGTTCGATCCAAGAACACGAACGACGACGCTCAATATTTCGCCGCATTGGGACGTTCCACCGGTACCCGGAAAAACCCGCCTCGCAGTCGGCCGAGAATACTGGCAGGTCTACACAATCGACAATGAGATCGACCATCGTCAACCGCTTTGTCAAAAGAGCAACCGAAGTCGCCACGATGGCGGCGGCATCGTGCTGTGGGCGCAAAGCGCCGATTCGGTCGTTGAAGGAAACCGGCAGTACGACAGCGATGGAATTCTTTTGCAGGAGAACTACGTTCTTCCCGAAAAACCCTGCCAGGACTGCAACATGGAAAGCTTCTTTCAATATTTTATCGAGATCCGCAAAAATATGATCGATGGTGAGTATGACTGGGACACCGATTGCAGCGCTTCCGGCATTACCGCCGGAATAGCGGCCGCTCCTTGGGATGACCCGGCTCCGCCTACTGTGGGATATGGAGTCTCAATCGCTCACAATGTGATAAGGCGTGCCGACGCGGCGCGCGGCGGCGCTATCGCGCAGATGTCTTCCTGGTATCCCGGACCGGAGCCGCACCGTTGGGCGCTGAGCAACAACATGCTGATTCATCACAACTCGATACGCGACATCGATGGACCGGCGGCGCTCGGAATCTGCGGCGGCGGTCAACCGCGAATTGGAATCAACTTCCCACTGCCGGATATTGCGTGGCGCACGGTCCTCTACGCCAATTCCTGCGAAAACGTTTCGCAGCCCATCGGGGCACATGGCGAGGTCAGGACGATGCGCGTTTGTGCATCAGGAACTGAGAATTCCTGCGAATGCCAGACAAGTGCACGCTAAGAAACGTGGTCTCGGTTGGTTTCGTTCTAAAGCCAAATGTCGCCGGCTAATATTTTCGGCGACTGTTTTAGCCGCGCTTGCATCTCGTGCGCGTCACGGATAAACAATGTATTCCCAGAAACACAATCATGGCACGCGATACTTATCAGTTCCCTCGAGAAGGGTTCGTAGCGAAAGGTCGAAAACCCCAAGTTTTCCATGTAGGCGACTATCTCGTCGTCCTTGAAGCCGTATCGTCGACCGGAGCCGTTCAATTCCATGATGATCGAACGAAGCCTCAGATTTTCCAAGGTCTGACGGGCACCCTCTAGCACCGCCATCTCATAGCCCTCGACATCAATTTTCAGCAACGAGGGAGTCGCACCACCCAAGATCACGTCCAAGGGCATCACTTTCACTCGAACAACATTGGAGGCGAGTTCGTCGCCTGCAACTATGTGATTGGTTGTATCTTCGCCGGCGGTAAAAACCAGATCGCCCTCTCGATCCGAAAGACCTATGTTTTTCGCAATAACTCGGTCGCATAGATTATTGATTCTGATATTGTCCATCAACCTTTCGAATGTGGATGGCACAGGTTCGAAGCAAATGCCCTTCGCTCGTTTAGCGGCACAGGCGAGAACCGTGTAAGAGCCTACATTGGCTCCAACATCGACAAACAAATCTTCCGGGCTCAGCGTGTGCAGCAGGTAGGCCATATCCGCGAAATCGTGCAGTGAACAATACAAATTGCCGGTGACGCCCGTTTCACCTCGTCGAACGATGATTCGCGATCCATTGATCCAATCGTAGACGACTTGTCCCGGCACTAATCGACAGCCGATTTGCCACTTGAAGTAGTCAGCCAATGCCCGGACTTTGCGGCCCCTGCTGAGCGGATGATTTGCGATGAACGCGAGAGTGCTCAAAAGGGGCATCTATGGCTTCCACTGCGCTTCACGGATCTAAGGAGGCGACTATCTGTCAAACGCCTGCACAAGCGCTGCGACCGCCTTGCCTTCTGTGCATCATTCGCGGACCGTCATTCGCGCTAATGCATCTCGACGATTCGGTGGAGAGACGCTCTCATCGGCCGCCAGTATAACGGCCTCATTTACATCTGCTGTCCTTCCGGGAAGTTGCTCGACGCCCTGCGGATCGTGTGGTGCGGTGTGAATCATGTGCTGCTCCGTCGGTCCCGGGTCAGGTTGCTTCGGCGACTCGGGGCCTGGCATCGCTTGCCAAGGTGTGGTGCAGCGTTTCCGCCAGCAACTTCTGATGCTCGGGTTTGGCCATGACGTATTGTCCGAGACACAATGCATCGAGTCCCGTTCGCTGAAAACACTGCACCGCCTGCTGCGGAGTATCGACAATGGGTTCGTTCTCATTGAAGCTCGTGTTGAGCACGATCGGGATCCCGGATAAACGGCCAAAGGCCTCAATCAGATCGAAATAGAGTGGGTTGGTTTCGCGCTCGATGCTCTGCAGTCGACCCGTGCCGTCGACATGCGTAATCGCTGGGAGCCGCTCGCGCCACTGCGGCTTGATTTTCACGACGTGCATCATGAACGGACTGAACACATCTTGTTCAAAGTAAGTTGCTACCGCGTGACGAAGGACCGTGGGCGCGAATGGCCTGAACATTTCTCGTCGCTTGATCTTGTCGTTGATCAAATCCTTCATCTGCGGTTGAGTGGGGTCCGCGAGAATCGAGCGATTGCCGAGCGCGCGAGGGCCCCATTCGGAACGGCCCTGATACCAACCGAGCACGAGTCCCGCTCGGATCAATTTCGCTCCGATGGCCGGGAGCAACGCTCGCGGCACTTCGAAAACTTCCGTGCCCGAAGACCTGGCGGCCGTTTCGACCGCCGCGGCGCTGTGCTCGGGGCCCCAATATGCATGTTTCATGTGGAAGCGCGCCTTGCCTCCCGCCGCGTTGTGCCAGGCCCACATGGCTGCGCCAACGCTCAGCCCGTCATCGGCCGAGGCTGCCTGCAAATATGTCTCGTTGAACGGCGTGTCGCGAAGTACGCGCGCATTGGCGACTCCGTTGAGCGCGCAGCCGCCCGCCGAAACCAATCGGGCGGTCGGCACCAGTTCGTGGAGCTGGCTCAGGCAATGCAGGGCGGCGGATTCGAACCTAACCTGGCACGAGCGCGCTATGTCCTTTTCGCGTTGCGTGAGATCACTACCCCGGGAGCGCGGTTCACCGAGTGCCTCCTTCCAGCGTTCGGTAAATAGATGCCCCTGCACGACGTGATCGTTTTCGTCGAGTTCGCCGCTTTCCCCTCCACTGTGCATCGTGAACAGACCCCGACCTAACTTAAACCAATCTGCCTTGTTCAACTGCACGGCCCGGTTCATGAAATCGGCGTAGCGGTCTACGCCGTAGGGCGCGAGCCCCATGACCTTGTATTCTTCGCCAAATCCGTCAAATCCGATGAACTGGCAGGCGGCGGTGTAGAAGAAGCCAAGACTCTCGGGCAAGTGGACCCGCTTGAGCACCTCGATCTTCGTACCTTCGCAGCGTGCCGCCATGGCGCTGACAAAGTCGCCGCTTGCATCGAAGGAGAACCCCGCTGTGAGTCCATCGAACGGCGAACAATAGTAGGCACTCGCTATGTGGGCCAGGTGGTGTTCCACCGGCACCACGGCGGCACGTACGGCATCCGGGGCAACTCCGGCCGCAGCGGCGATGTCCCCCGCAATGCTTCTTTCTTCGCGCCGACGGCGGCGATTCTCGACGACGGCGCGCACGCTCGAAACAGGGTGGGACAGTACATAACGAGCCTTGGCCTGAAGATTGGCGTTGGCGTCATGCGGAATCGCAATATGAGTCAGTTCGTTGGCGCCGATACCACCGGCTGCAAGTACCGCGCGGATGGCCCGAGACGGGAAGCTTGGGTCGTGTTTGAGCCGCTGTCCGAGGCGCTCTTCCGCTACGGCCGCAACCAGTTGGCCGTCCAGGACAAGCGCCGCGGACGAATCCGGATGATGGGAATTGAGCCCAAGAATTGCTGACACGAATCCTAACCTCGCTGGTAAAACGCACCGGCCGCTGACAATGCCAGGCCCGCCATGAAGCATAAGGACCTTGTATGACAGAACGTGGCAAGGCTGGCCGGTGTGTAATGAGTTTGTAACCCAAAGGGCTTTATCTACCCATCCGCTGGTCCCAGAGGAACATCGATGCGTTGGCTGCCCCCTACACCTCGGATAAGTCTGTATGTGGCGCTGAACGCAGCCTTCGTCGCGGCGGTTCTTTTGCTCGCGAGTATTGGAGGGGACGCGAACCCGCGCATCCTGTATCTCATCCTTCTGTTCGCGGTCTGCAGCGCGCCCATCATCGATCTCGACGGGCTTAACGGCAGATTTGTCATGCCGAGCCTATATCTGGGCTTCTACTTCGTCTCATTCGGCTTGCTTGATTTTGCCAACCTGGCGAAAGGCATTTCATCGGAGACGGCCCCGAGTATTTTCAGCGCGAGCGAGGGAGTCATTCTCGCGGGCAGCATCATGATGACTATCGGCTACCGTACGGCGATGGCTTTCGGGAAGAGGAATGCAAACGCCTCGGCAACGCGCGATTGGTCCATCAACACCATCTTAATAGTTGGCATCTTATGGTGGATCATTGGAACCGCAGGGACCTACATCCTCGACGTCTACATCGTCACCGACAACTCTATTGAGGCCTCGAGAAAAGGCTTCGAAACAATGGGCCCGTACGGCACGACGGCCTTCATGCTCGCCACGATGATTCAGCCGATCAGCATCCTTCTAATAGCCTATGCGTGGCGGCTACGCCCTTCAAAAATGATGCTGGTTCTCGTGATCACCGTGGTCGTTGTACAGGTGCTTCTCGGCTTCGTGATCAACATCAAGAGCACGGCGATGATCGGTGGAATTCTCGTCATCTTGACCTTCGTTCTCATCGAAGGTCGACTGCCGATACCGTGGCTCGTTGCCGCCGTGCTGTACGGCATCCTTATTTATCCGGTGTTTGTTGCGGCCCGTGCTGAGATCCACGGAAAGGGCATGATTGCGCGCGCGGCGATATTGGGGGACCTGAAGCACGTCGTGGAATTGGCGATTGCTGCGGAAGGCCGCGACAACGGCCCTGGCGAGCGTGCGCAGTCGCTGCTCGAGCGCACGTCGGTGCGAGCCAGTGTGCAGATGATCGTGCAACATACCGGCGTGGAGGTGAAATTTCAGGATGGCCACACGTTGACACCCTTGCTCGCCACGTTCGTTCCGAGAATCATCTGGTCGGACAAGCCGGATGTCGCCACTGGCAGGGTGGTCAACAAGGAGTTCCGAGTCTCAGAGGCGGACTTCTGGGATACATATGTCTCCCCGTCGATCCCCGGCGAGTTGTACTGGAATTTTGGCTGGACGGGAGTGTTGATAGGCATGGCTGTAATTGGCGGCGCACTGGGAACTCTCGGCCGGCGCTGCAATTTAGCCGAAAGAAAGAGTGTCACTAACTTGCTGGTCGTTGCCGTGACCATCAAGCAAGTCATTGTCGGAATGGAGGGTACCTTCTCACCGGAGTACGTGGTGTGGTTCCGCTCGCTCGGTGCGATCGGAATTCTTCATCTGATATTCGCTAAGATACCGATTTCCGGAAGAATTTCGATAAACGGCGGGCAGCATGCCGCGCCCGTGCCGCGATCGTCGCTTCTGAAACCCTTTCCGAATCTCCTGAACTGATGACGACTACTTCTGTAGAACGCACATGGTTCGGCGCCTTTATCGTGAACGCTGCGACTCTAGGTTGCGGCGTTTTGACCGGGATCGTTGCCGCCCGAATTCTCGCGCCTGAAGGGCGCGGCGCGCTGGCTGCCGTGTTGTTCTGGCCTCAACTCTTTTTAACGATCGGGCTTTGCAGTCTCCAAGAAGCGGTGACTTATCACGTGAGCCAGGATGCCAGCAAGCGCGAGTCTCTGTACTCAACAGCCCTCTGTGTGGCGCTGGCGCTGGCAGCCGTCACCTGTGTCGTCGGCTATCCATTGCTGCCGCATTTACTCAAGCAGGAGAATATGGTTTGGTTACCGACCGTCCGCATCTATCTTCTGTTGTATGTGCCGATCGGATTTCTATCCATTAGCCTGCTGGGCGTCGAACTCGGTAAGCTGCAATTCAGGCGATTCAACTTGTATCAACTTGTCAATCCCCTGACGTACCTGTCGGTGCTGTTGCTGCTGTGGTGGGTGCACGCTGTGAACATAGCCAATGTCATTTGGGCGAGTCTCGCGGGAACCGTTTCCGTGACCGTGCTCCTGTTATTTCACCTGCGAAAAGCGGCGTTCCGGCGGCCCATCTTGAGCGAAGCACACAGGATCCTCCGGACAGCGTGGAGCTTTCATGCCACCGCGTTGCTGGTATTGGTGACGACGCAGGTCGATCGCTTTGTCGCGATTACTATGCTGGACAACCGCTCAGTCGGACTGTATGTGGCAGCTCTGGCAATGGCCAGCGCAGGGATCGGAATCATCAGCACCAGCTTCCACACGCTGATGTTTCCAAGCATTGCGCGACGCGAGAAGGAGGCGCAACGCGATTATCTCGCGAAAGGGCTGCGGTACGCGATGTTTCTTATTGTGACGTGCTCGCTGTTGCTCGCGGCGTCGATTCCTATCGCGCTGCCGCTGCTTTTCGGACCAGACTTTCGGGCCGCAGTCGTACCGGGCGTGCTGCTGGTCGTGGCCTATGTCCCGCTGGCGCTCCGTCAAATAATTATCAGGACCCTGCGTGGAATCGGCGACGCCAAGGCGGGAACGGCGGCAGAGAGCATATCAATTGCGGTATTTCTCGCGCTCTCCTGGCCGCTAACGTTGCGTTGGCAGCTCAACGGGCTCAGCGTCGCGCTGCTCGTTGGTAATTGCGCCGCGCTCAGCTACCTTACTTGGTATCTATCAGAACGGCTGGGTATTTCCCCGAAGCGCTGGTGGGGTCTCGATGTCGAGACTCTGATCGAGGCCGCCCAGCGAATGCGCGTTGCGCTGTCCGTGAAAAGCGTTCCGTAACAGGAACCCGAGATTTCTATGCCGCTCAGATTTGCCCAAGTGGAAAATCACACCTTATGCACGTCCTTTCTGGGCCCGACCTCCACCGTGTTGGACCTGGGCTGCAACAAGGGTGCCTTCATTCGCTCAATGCGGCAGACCTACGGATGCCGTTGCTTCGCAGTTGAACCGAATCCCGGGTTGTTCGAGCGCCTGAGTCTCATGTCGGATATCCACGCCTTTAACTATGCAGTCGCCGGATCCGAGGGCGAAGTGGATTTTTCCCTGGCCGCGAATGATGAGGCCTCGAGCATCGTACGAATTGACAGCGGCGGTGTTGACAACAGGGTCAAGGTGAAAACAATCGGCTTGGCCGGTCTGCTGCAGCGGATGGGCGTCGAGTATGTCGACCTTCTGAAGGTCGACATCGAAGGGGCGGAAATCGAAATGTTCGATGCAATGCCCGACAGCATCGGCCCGGCGTTTGGTCAACTGACCGTCGAATTCCACGATTTCTGCGGTGTTCCCATCTCGGCGATACAGCGTGTCAGCAAAAAGTTGGCCAAACTGGGATATGTGGGCATCAAATTTTCGCGACATACGTACGGTAACGTCTGGTTCGTCAATACTCGTCGGCTTAAAGTCTCGCGACTGGATCTCGCACGTGCGAAGTACATCGATCGCAACTTGGCCGGCGCCGGACGGATCCTCTCACGCGCGCTCACGGCGCATTCCTAGCCATGCGGAAGTATATTGTCGCAGGGCCTGGAGCGCGTATGCACTATGCGATCCCGCGCATGCTCAATGATGCGGGCATGTTGACGCATTTCTATACCGATATTTGCGCGAACGTTGGTTGGCCCCGGCTCGCCAGGCTAATCCCGAAACGCCACAGACCTTTGCCACTTCGGCGTCTGCTGGGTCGAATACCGGAGGGTATTCCCGTCGACAAGATCACCACGTTTCCCGGATATGCGTTGCAATACTGGCAACGTGAGCGGCGCACTCGGTCTATCGCGGAAGCCAACGAAGTCTACCATTGGGCGGGACAACGCTTTTGCCGGCTTGTAGCGAGTCATGGATTTGAAGGCGCGACCGGTGTGTATGTGTTCGAAAGCGCCGGCTTGGAAATCCTTCAGCTGGCGAAGAGCCTCGGGCTCAAGACGGTCACCGAACAATCGATCGCCCCACGTGAGATTGCTTTCCGCATCCTCGCCGAGGAGTACGACCGATTCCCAGGCTGGGAGGCAGGCATACCGAGTACCGAAGCGATCGCTGTATTGACCCGGAGGGAGCGACAAGAGTGGGCATTATCGGACGTGATTCTGTGCGGATCAGAATTTGTCGCCGGAGGGGTTGGCGAATGCGGAGGGCCGCGGGCGCGATGCGCCGTTGTTCCCTACGGCGTCGATGCTCGATTCGCCAGCGATACGCCTCGATTGCGCGGCGCGCCGCGATTGCGTGTCTTGACTGTCGGGGAAGTCGGCCTGCGAAAAGGATCACAGTACGTCCTGGAGGCTGCGAAAAAGCTCGGCTCTTCCGCGGAGTTCCGCATGGTAGGACAAATCCGTTTGCGTGACGAGGCGGTACGGAGACTCTCCGACCATCTACAGCTGTGTGGACCTATTCCTCGCGTGGAGATGCAAAAGCAATATGCATGGGCCGACGTGTTTTTGTTGCCGTCTCTGTGCGAGGGCTCGGCGACTGTGGTCTATGAAGCGCTCTCCGCCGGATTGCCGGTGGTCTGCACCTTCAACACCGGGAGTGTCGTTTGTGACGGCGTGGAGGGCTATATCGTGCCAATCCGCAACCCGGATGCCATTGTCGAAAAGCTATTGCATCTTGCGAATCATCCAAGCGTCCTGTCCGAGATGAGCGCAAACGCGATCGACCGAGCAAAGCAGTTCTCGCTGAGCGCGTATCGAGAGCGCTTACTCGGCGCAATTCCTTGACATTGCGTACCGAGCTTCTTGGCGGTCTTCGTTTTGTCATGATCCTCGAATACCCTGCGCTGTCGATATGAACGTGCTCCTTAAAATCGCAGCCGATGCCGCCGGAATTACCAGGGTCTGCGGGATATCGGTTGCCGCGAGATGGCTCATGCTCATAGCCATCAATTTTCCGGCTATCTTGAAGTCGCGAAATCTACAACCAGCCGACAGGGCGATGGGAGACGGTCCGTTTAGGGCAAAAAGAGCGCGATCGAAGGCAACCCTCACCGGGACCCAAGTGTTCAGCAATCTCAGGGAGATCTGGGTCAGGGATGTCTACCTAAAGGACGATTTCCTATCGGTTCCGAAAAACGCCGTCGTGGTGGATCTCGGCGCAAATCTTGGCGTTTTCACGTCCCTTGCGCTCGCGCAACATGATTCCGTGAGGGTGATCGCGGTTGAGCCGAGCCTCAAACTATTGGAGTCCCTCAGGAAATGCGTTGGCGCCAATGGCTGGTTAGAGCGTCTAACGCCGATCCGCGGCTTCATCGGAAACTTCACGGAGACTCAGAAGTCGGCGCTGAAGCAGGGAAGCGACTATGCGGATGCCCCCATGATATCGGAATCAGACTTGATATCACGCATTGCGATTTCGAAGATTGACCTTCTCAAGTGCGACATTGAAGGCAGCGAATTCTTCCTGCTGGAGCCGGAAAGTCGACTATTGTCGATGACGGACCGGCTGGCCATCGAACTGCATAAATGGGGCGGAGATGTTCAAGCGTTTCTGAGTCACTTGATTCGAATCGGTTTCGAAATAGGCCACGTCGAATGGTCGGGCGGTTGCTGTATTGCCTTGTGCCGGCGAAGCGCGCCAGCCGCATCTCGATCCCGCGCTGCCTCAGAGTCCGTGCCGTTAAACTAGTATACGACGATGGGCCACTTGCGGAGAGCCCAAGTAGTTCGATCGGCCCCCGTTCAATGAACGATCCGCCGTTGCAACAGCGTCGAATTAGACTCGCCATCGTCTGTACTCATCCGATTCAGTACTACGCGCCGGTTTTTCGCACGCTTGCACTGTCAGATGCCGTACTGCCCCGGGTCTATTACACCTGGTCGCAAGCGGCCGGAGGCGCGACTTTCGATCCCGATTTCGGTGTGCGATTCGAGTGGAACATTCCGCTGCTCGAGGGGTACGAGCATCAATTCGTAAAGAACACCGCGAAGAATCCTGCGGCCAGCCGGTTCTTTGGCGTCAAGACCCCGGATCTCTCCCGAGAGATCGGCGCGTGGGGCGCCGATGCGATTCTCATCTTCGGTTGGCCCCTCTACTCTCATTTGCGCGCTCTGGTGGAATCCAAAGGCAGGTTGCCGGTGTTGTTTCGTGGCGATTCGACGCTTCTCGATTCGATCAAGCCGCTGCGAAAAGTGGCAAGGCGGCTTTTGCTTCGATGGGTTTATTCGCACGTCGATGTGGCCATCGCGGTGGGCAAAAACAGCGTCGATTATTTCAGATGGTGTGGCTTACCTGCCGAGCGTATTGTGATTGCGCCGCATTCGGTGGACACCTTGCGATTTGGTGATGAAACGGGCGAGCACGACCGGAAAGCGTCGGAATGGCGCTCCGAGCTCGGCATTCCCACGGAATGTCCGGTGCTCGTGTTTGCAGGAAAGTTCACCGAGAAGAAGGATCCAATGCTGCTCCTCGAAGCCTTTGTGAAGCTGGAGTTGTCGGCGCATCTCATTTTCGTCGGCAGCGGTGAACTCGAAGGTAAGCTGCGTGAGAGCGCCGGTGATCGCCAGGACGTGCATTTTCTGCCGTTCCAAAACCAGAGCGAGATGCCATCCGTGTATCGATTGGCGGACGTCTTTGTCCTGCCGTCGCGCGGTCCCGGTGAAACATGGGGTTTGGCCATGAATGAAGCAATGGCAAGCGGTCGCCCGGTCATAGCGGGTTCGCGGGTCGGCGGCGCGCGGGACCTGGTTCGGGCCGGCGAAACGGGTTGGATATTCGAGTCCGGGAGTTTGGCATCGCTGATCGATGTCCTGCGCATCGCGATCGGTTTGGGGCGCCACCGCCTGTTGGGTTTGGGCGGGGTCGCTCGGAATTGGATTGCAAAGTGGTCAACCGTTGAGGCCGCTAGCGGCATCGAAAGAGCGACCTCGCGCGCAGTGTCGGATTTCAGAGCGGATTCAAGCCGAGCCGCGGGTTAGACCGACGAACGCCACGAATCGGCGCACTCCCAATGCAAACCACTCAGATGGAAACGATTGTGACGGCGCGCGCAGTTGAAATTGATGGAGTACGTGGTTGGGCCTCGCTCATCGTCCTTCTATTTCACGCCTTCAGAGAAATGCTGAAATTTGCGATTCCGGCTGTCGACAATCCGGTGCTTGCACCGCTCTTTGCCTCGGATCTCGCAGTCTCGGTATTTTTTGTTCTGTCGGGGGACGCGTTGAGTCTCGGCTTCTTTCACGCCTGTCAGCTTGGCGCTATCGATCGATTGGTCGTCAGGAGATACTTCAGGCTCACCATTCCGATTCTCATGTCTTGTTTCATTACGTATGTGATCATGAAAGCCGGCTTCGACTTTCACTTACAAGCCGCGCAAATTCTGAGGCGGCAGGACTGGCTGGGCGGTTTTCTTGACTTCTCTCCCTCGCTTTACGAGTGTTTGAAGTACTCGCTCATCAAGGTCTACGTCGCGCACACTACCGGCGGTTCTTACAACCCCTTTTTATGGACAATGTCCATTGAAATAACCGGGTCCATGCTGGTATTTTTGACGTGCTACCTGTGGTTCCGTTTGAAGCGCGGCGAGCTGATGTGCATTTACCTGATCATCGGCTTGACTGCGCTGGGATCTTTTTTTGGCTTGTTCTTTGCGGGAATTCTTTTTTCTTCTTGGCGTCAACGCGGTGTTTTCGAAAGTCTTTTGACCAGCCGCACTCACCAATACACCGCTCTCCTGGTGGCGGCTCTTTGCATATCCATATATGCCTTCGCGCGGGGACTGGGGCCCACACACGTCGTGCTGCACCGGCTGATGATTCCGATTCTGTCAATCGCGTTGGTCTTTTGTGTCTACAGTCAACGTCGACTGAAGGCGTTCTTTTCCAGCAGTCTGTCTAGGTTTCTGGGTGTCATCTCATTTCCGGTGTATTTGCTTCAGTTTCAAGCTTTAATCTCGCTTATGTCGTGGCTGGTTGTTCGCCACTACGAAGCAAACGCGCAACTGGACCACGCTTCTCTGCTCGGTTTCGCGGCGATCACGGTCGCCGTGACGATTGTGGCGGCGTGGGGCTTCAGCAGGGTCGAGCGGCTTGCGTTGAGAACGATAGACCGCCACGTGCTGGGCATACTCAAGTAGACGGAATACCTCAACGGTTCGGAATCACCGACCCGTAGATTTCAGCGAGCTGCGCCGCGGCAGCGTCCCATGAGAGCCTTGCCTTGACGGCTCGCTGCCCGGCGAGTCCATAGCGCTTGCGCCTCATCTCATCGCTGCGCAATTCATTGATGGCTTGTGCCAGTAATGCGGGTTCACCATCGGCCACAACACCAGCGCCGGTTTCAAGAACCAAGGACGCAAGTCCGACTTCCTTCGTCACAACCACCGGGCAAGCTACCGCCATTGCCTCCGCAACCACATTGCCGAAATTTTCGGAATAAGAGGGCAAGATGAACATGGTCGCGTTTTCGTATAGCGCCCACTTGTGGACATCACTCACCTCACCGATGAAGCGCACCCTGTCCAAAACTCCTTCGCTGCCGGCAAGGGCGATTAGCTGCGGCAGATAGTTCTCCTCATCGTTGCCGGCAATGATCAGTGTCAGGTCCGGCACCCATTTCCAGGACTTAATGAGCCGATCGAGGCCTTTCTTCCAGCTGATCCGACTCAAGAAAAGTGCGTATGGGTGTGGCAACTCAGCGAAAGGCCCGTGCAGCAGAGGCGAGTAGTTTGCCGGACTGCTCACGCCGTTGGGTATGCAACATACTTTGGGCAAGCTAAGTCCCAGAGATCTGATTTCCTCTCCTTCCAGCTCGCTAGTAATGTGTACGGCGGCAGACTCGCGCAGTGTCTTCTGCTCGATGAGTCGAATCCAAGCTGATTTCACGAATCGGCTCTTGCGTCGGATGACGTTGGGTCCCAGCATACCGCGCGGCGACACCAAGAACGGCACTCCGGCGGATCGGGCGACGCGCGCGGCCGCCCAGGTCGGCCATAAAAACACCGAGTGCAGATGGATGATGTCGAAACTCGACACCTCCGATTTCAGAGCAGCCGCCATCGATGGGCACCAGCACAAGCGGCGCAAGAACGGCACGCGAAAATAGCGCACGAGGACGCCATCCATAATGACCGGCGCTTCTTCCGGAACGTCCATGTCAGTTGGACCATCCATGGAGGATGTGAAGACGTGCACCTCGTGCCCGATTCCTACAAGCGCCATCGATAAAGCGTGGATGGACCTGATCGGACCGCCGTATCTGACCGCGGGATAGTAGCTTGGAACGACTTGCAGGATTTTCATGGAATTCGGTCTATGGCGGGCAGCCCGCCCCGATCGGGGCGTCGCAGTATCCCGCAGCCTTGATGACGAGCATATGACACGGCGGCCGAAGCAGCCGAATATCCAGGCACTCGCTGGCGCTTCCACTCGCAATCCGTAACCACTGTGCAACATTGAGTTGCCATCGTGTGCCCGCCATGTCAGTCGAGTCCCTCCCTGGTTTCACCGCGTCCAACACCGTTTGGAGATTCCGGTGGTCATCGATTCTTGCGGCGGCAGCGGCCCTGGCGGCTTGCATTTGGCTTTTTTGGGATGGACTCAACGCCATGTGGGGTTGGTGGTTGGAGGCCCCGGAGTACAGTCATAGCCTGCTGATTCCCCCGCTCGCCGTATTTTTGATATGGCAGCAAAAGGACCGCTTGGAGAAATTGAGTTTTCAGGGCGGTTGGTGGGGCGTGGCTCTGGTATTGCTCGGCGGAATTCTCCTCCTGATCGGACAGCTCGCGACTGTCCTGACCATCGTCCAATACGCTTACTTGGTGACCCTCGCCGGTCTGATTCTGGCGTTCACCGGAGCCAAGCCCTTTCGGCTGCTGTTCATGCCCTTGCTGATCTTGCTGTTCATGATCCCCTTGCCGCAATTCATCCTCGCCAATTTATCGACCAAGTTGCAGTTGCTCTCGTCTCAGCTCGGCGTAGCGTTCATTCGCCTATTCGGTATCAGCGTGTTTGTCGAGGGTAACGTAATCGATCTCGGGGGTTATCAGCTGCAAGTCGCTGATGCCTGCGATGGCCTGCGATACCTCTTCCCCCTCATGACGCTCGGCTTTTTGATGGCTTACTTCTACAAGGGCGCCTTGTGGAAACGGGTGTTGCTGTTTCTCTCGAGCATTCCGATCACCATAGTCATGAACAGCCTTCGTGTGGGTGCCATCGGCCTAATGGTTGAACATTGGGGCATCGGCATGGCTGAGGGGTTCTTGCACCAGTTCCAAGGCTGGGCGGTTTTCATGGTGAGTGCCGCGATGATGATCGGGGAAATTGCCATTCTCAATCGCATCGGCCGCGAAGCCGGCAATTGGCGGCAATTGTTCGGCGTCGAATTCCCTGCGCCTTCGCCGCGCGGTGCGCATATTGAACGCCGCCGGCTGCCACCGGCGTTCCTCGCGGGCTGCGGACTGCTGCTGGCATTCGCTGCGGTAACGATATTCATTCCGCGGCCGACGGAGGTGTTCCCGACGCGTGCGAGCTTCGACGAGTTCCCGATGACACTGGGTGCCTGGAGCGGCCACCGCGATTCGCTGGAGGGAATCTACCAGGATGCCCTGAAGCTTGATGATTACTTGCTTGCCAATTACGTCCAGGTCGGCGGCGCGCCGATCAATCTGTACATCGCGTACTACAACTCGCAGCGAAAGGGGGAAGCGGTGCACTCGCCCCGGTCCTGCTTGCCGGGCGGCGGTTGGCAATTGCGCGATTTCGATCAGCGCACCTTGAGCAATGTGAGTATTGACGGGCGGCCGCTGCGCGTTAATCGCACGCTCATTGAACTCGGCAACCAACGGCAGCTGGTCTATTACTGGTTCCAACAACGCGGCCGAATCATCACCAACGAGTTCGCCGTCAAGTGGTACCTCTTTTGGGATGCACTGACCCGCCATCGCACGGACGGCGCCTTGATAAGGCTGATCATTGCATTACCCACCACGGCGAGCGAGGCACAGGCAGACCGGAGTTTGACCGATTTGGCGAGCCGAATTGCTCCCACGCTCACGCGCTACGTGCCTGATTAGCGATGCTGTACGTCATGCCCTTTTTGCTCGGCATGGTCGTGACCATGGCGTGTCTGCCGATCTTCGGTCGAATGGCGACCAAATGGGGTATCGTCGACAAGCCGGGCATGCGAAAAGTGCATACGACACCGATTCCACGCATCGGCGGCTTGGCGATGCTGATCGGCGTACTGGTCGCCGCGATCATCGGCATCCCGCTCGAATCTCCCGATCGCTATTTTTTGGCCGCGGCGGTGGTGCTGACGGCATTCGGCGTTTGGGACGATCGCTTCGATTTGGACTATCGAATCAAGTTTGTCGGTCAGTTGCTCGCGGTGGCGATCGTCGTTTTTGGCGGCGACATTCAGATCCGCTTCATCACGCTCGAAGACCAGGTGATGTTGCCGCAGTGGGTGTCGGTGTCGCTCACTGTGGTTTTTCTGGTCGGCGTTACCAATGCCATCAATCTTGCGGACGGTCTCGACGGCCTGGCCGGCGGCACGACATTTTTGTGTTTGGGTGCGCTCGCGATGCTGGCGCACGGCAGCGGACAGGTGGCAGGCGCGGCCATGGCGTTGGCGGTCGCCGGCGCCGTGCTCGGCTTTTTGCGCTTCAATACCTATCCGGCGAGCGTCTTCATGGGCGATGCGGGCAGTCAATTGCTGGGTTTTGCCGTCGGCGTGCTGAGTTTGCGGGCCACGCAAAGCAGCGAGAGCGTAGTCAGCGCCGCGACCCCCATTTTGCTCTTGGCGCTGCCGATACTCGACACCTTAAGTGTGATGGTGCAGCGCATGAGCGAGGGGCGTTCACCTTTCAGCGCGGACAAGAATCACATTCACCATAAGCTGTTAAAGATGGGATTCGATCATCACGAAGCCGTGATGGTCATTTATACGATTCAAGCCGCCCTGTTCTTAGTGGCCTATCGGCTGCGCTATGAGTCGGATCTCACGATTCTGGCGGCCGTGATCATTTTTTTCGGCGGGGCTATCACGATCCTGCAGATCGCGTCGCGCCGCGGCTGGAGATTTCGCCAGACGAGCGCCCAGCGCAAAGATTCGCCGCTCGCGCGGTTTATTTCTCGGCTGCGCGAACCGCGGTATTTGCCGCGCTGGTCATTCGTCGCCGTCGCTACGTCCATCGGCTTGTACGCGTGTCTGATCTTGGCCGAAACGTTTCCCTTGAGCAGCGATGTGAAGTTTCTGGTCTTGTCGCTGCTCGCGGTCAGCGTCACGTTGCTGGCGATTCTGCGCTTCAAGCCGCTTAACTTCGTGGAAAAGGCCGCGCTCTACGTGACGATTGCAGTGTTGGTTTACCTGGACAGCGCGGTTCTGCCGGAGCATCGACTATTTTCCGCGCTGAAATTGGCGGCTATTGCGGTGGCTGCGGGCGGCACAGTATTGCGCTTGCGGCTATCCGGAGACCGGCGCTTCGTAGTGACGCCCCTCGACTTGATCGTGCTGTTTGTCGCGCTGGTCGTTCCAAACCTTTCGGGCAGTTTCGCGCTTCCTGATGGGGGTGCGGGAGGCATTGCCAAAGTCGTGATCTTGTTTTACGCACTCGAAGGGCTCTTGAGCCGCGTGGATGTCAGGGTGTTGTGGTTGCGGGTCGCGGTCTCCGTTCTGTTGCTTGCATTGACGCTACGGCCTTTGATGCCGTTGTGATCGGAACTGAGCTTCGGAAGCATCCGAACTCGTCACCGAAACGTCATGTGCTTTACCTACACTTTGCGGCCGACCTGGATTCGGAATCAACGTATGCCAACCCGCAGTGTGACCTTTCGAATCCTTTGTATTGCGGCCGTGAGCTTGGCGACCCTGTCGGTTGCCGCCTGCGGCGGCGCACAAGCGCGCAAAGCGCGGCATCTTGAAAAAGGCCAAACCTACCTGGCCGCGGGCAATTTAGAGAAGGCTCGCATCGAGTTTCAGAACGCCTTGCAGATTGCCCCGATCGATCCTGAGGCGCGCTTCGAGTTGGGTGTGGTTGACGAAAAGCTGGCTAAGATTCGCGAGGCGGCGCAGCTCTACCAAGCGACCATAGACGTTAGCCCCGACCACCTGGGGGCCCGTACCAATCTTGCGCGTCTGTTCATTTTCTCCGGTGTACCGGATCGAGCTTTGGACCTGATCAAGCCCGCTCTGGAGAAGCATCCGGACGATTCGGAGCTCTTGGCATTGCGCGCCGCGGCGCGCGTCCAGCAGAAGGATCTGCAGGGCGCCCAGACCGATGCCGAACGCGCCGTGCAGCTGGATGAGAAGAACGAAGATGCCATCGCGACGCTGGCCGGCATCTACACCACTACCAAGGCACCTGAGAAAGCCCAGAGCCTGTTGGAAGCGTCGGTTACCAAGATTCCGGCGACCGTGGATTTGCGCCTTGCGCTTGCACAGGTGTATGCCAGTGAGGATCGCCCGGCGGACGCGGAACGGATCCTATTGGAGCTCGTGAAATTGAGGCCCAACGAACGCGCGCACCGCATACGATTGGCTCAGTTCTATGTGCGACAGAATCAGCTCGACCCCGCCGAGCATACCCTGCGCGACGGGATCAAAGCCATTCCCCAGGATCGCGACCTGAAATTGTCGCTGGTTGAATTCCTCGCGAGTCGCCGCAGTCGCGAGATTGCCGAAAAAGAACTCAAAGGCATGGTTGCCGCCGATCCGAACGATTTCGAAATGAAGTTTGCTTTGGCGAAGTTTTATGTGAGCACCCGTCAACTGCCACTCGCGGAAGGCATTTATAGGCAAGTCATCGACAAGGAGAAGCTCGATAGCGCGGGCCTTGCGGCGCGCGATCGGCTCGCTGAATTGCTGGTGGCGCGTGACGATATCGGCGCAGCCCAATCGTTAATCGGCGAGGTGCTCGCCAAGAGTCCGCGCGATGACGATGCGCTGGTGTTGCGCGGCAATATTGCTCTGGCCAAAAAGGATCCGAAAGCGGCGATTGCCGACCTACGCGCAGTGCTGCGCGATGAACCCAACGCGATCGGCGTCATGCGTGCCTTGGCCCGCGCCCACCTCCAAAACGGCGAGCCCGCGCTCGCCGAAGAGACCATGAGGCGTGCCGTTGAGGCAAATCCCAAGGATGCGAGTGTGCGACTGGATCTCGCTCAGCTGCTCGCGCAGTTGGGCAAGCCGGAACTCGCCAAGCCCATCGTCGCGGAATTGGTGAAGGATCATCCCGACAATCTGCCCGCTTTGGAGGCGCTGTTCCGCGTCAGCGCTGCGACCAAGGATTTCGACGCAGCAAGGGCCGCCGCCGACGGCATCGTGGCGACGCAGCCGAAGGCGGCGGAGGGCTATTATTATCAAGGCATGTTGGCCGAAGAGGCCAAGCGCAACGAGGACGCGCTTCGCTTGTACGCACAAGCGGTGGATCTGCAGCCCGACGGTATCGACCCGTTGCAGGCGCAAATTCACCTTCTGGTAATGTCCAAGCGAATTCCGGACGCCCTCAAGCGTCTCGATCAGGTGATCGTCTCGGCGCCCGCCTCGGGATTTGCTTCTAACCTCAAGGGTGAACTGTTACTGGCGCAAGGTCATATGGCCGAGGCGCAAGACGCTTTTCGGCAGTCAATTGCGCGTGCGCCCGCTTGGTGGATGCCGTACCGAGGTCTCGCCGGAGCACAGATCGCGGCCAAAGATTCGGACGCGGCCCTGACGACTCTGCGCAACGCAGTTTCCAAAGTTACCGAACCGGATAATCTGCGCTTCGACATCGCGTCCTATTTCGAACGAGCCGGAAAGCCGGACGAGGCTATACAGGAATACGAGGAGCTACTGCGCGGCAATCCTCGCTCCGAAGCCGCGGCCAACAATTTAGCGATGCTACTCGTGACCTACAAGAAGGATCCTGTCAGCGTGGAGCAAGCCAAATCGTTATCAGCGCGATTTGCCGATTCTGCGAATCTGTCGTATCTCGATACCTACGGCTGGGTGCTGTTCAAACACGGCGAAGCTGCCGCCTCGGTGCCCGTGCTCGAGCGCGTCGTCTCCAAGGCGCCGGATGCGCCGGTCGCGTTGTATCACTTAGGAATGGCGCAGTCCCAAACGGGAAGCTCGGCTCAGGCACGCGGCAATCTCACTCGAGCAGTGCAATCGGGCCAGAAATTCTCGGGCCTGGATGAGGCCAAGGCCACACTCGACAAATTGGCAAAACTTCCATCCAGCGGTGCCGCCAAGACTTAAGTCCGTTCGAGTCATCGAATCGTCATGCGCCCCAATTAGGCTTGATTAAAACGCGCCACTCCGCGTAATCCAGGCATTGGAGAGCCCCATGTTTCAGTTGCCCGCGAAGGGATTCCTCGCGTTTACTGTTTTCTGCTGTGTGCCGCTTGGGGTTGCGTATGCCGCGGACCCCTTGCCGGCGGAGACTCGTCTGGTCGCCGCTCCCGGGTCGCCGACATCAACGCAGTTGTCGTTCAATATTCCGACTGCTCAGGATCTGGTCGTCACACTGACGGATTTGCAGATCCCGGCCGCGATGGTGTCGGCCAGTGTCGTGGTAGCGCAAGGCGCGGCGCTCGCGGGTACCGCGCAGCTGGCATCTCCGGCAACCAGTGCGACCGTCTCGCTTCCGGCAGCCACCGGCGATTACACGTTGTTCGTTTTTGGCCAGCCCAATGCGGGTTTCAGCGTGGGTACCTATACCGTTTGCGTAGCGCCCAAAACCAGTCCCTCGAATTGCATTCAAAGCGCATCGTTTGCCGGCAACATAACCGCGCAATCCACCGCCAATGACCCAACGGTCTCAACGTTCAGTTCGAGCCTGCAAGTCACTACCGCAGGTTCATACACTTTTGGTTTTCAGGATTTGCAGTTTCCTGTCGCGTTGAACATGGCGCCTAATCTGGCGCTTTTCCAGGGCAGCACGCCGATCCAGTTGGGGATCGCCGCGGGCAGTGCGATCAGCCTAAGTCCAGGCACGTACACCTTGCTCGCGATCGCGCAAGCGGATCAGACCATCAAGTCGGGTTTGTTCGGCATCACGATTGTCGGGCCGGCCAGTGCATCACTCTTGAACGCCATCGTGCCGGTGGGCCTCACGAAAAATTCGCCACCGTTTCTCAATGCCACCGCCCAGTCCGTCACCCTCCAGGTGATCGACTATGGTTTTCCTGGACCGCTCGCCAGCGCTAGTGCCTTGCTGACGGCGGGCGGCTCGGCATTGGGCAAGGCAAGCGCCGCCGGCGGCGCGATGAGTTTTCCCGCGCCCGCCGGGGACCTGCAGCTATGGACTTATGCTGCTGCCGGCGCGACCCCCGGTACCTTCAGCGCGGACGTGTCGGGCACCGCGGATTTGTATACCACGGCGCAAGGCGTGCAACCCGCAGGGTCCGCTTATGCCTACGCCTTCGTATCGCCGCCGCTGACCGCGGGTTCCTATCAAGCAACGGCGGCCGATCTGCAATTTCCCGCGCAATTAGGCGGCCTCTCGTTTGCGGTGGCGCAAAATGGCGCGATCGTGCAGCAATCCGCAACCGCTGCGTCAATCAACTTCAACGCGACGGCGGGCAATGTGATTCTGCTGGTCGGTGCGCAAACGCCTTCGAGCGGCGGCAGCATGTCGGGCAATGGACTGTTTGATGTCAATTTGCAGACGACCGGTGCTTCGGCGCAGTTGGCATACGACCAGACCCAGGTCGTCAGCAGCACGGCTGCCCTGTTCGACTCGCAAACGCTCAATCTAGGGATAAGCGCGAGCTTTGATGCCAGTTTGACCGACTTGCAATTTCCGGCCGCTTTCAGCAATTTGGCCTTGGTCGTTTCGCGCGGCTCGCAGATTTTGGGCAAGATCTATGGCGGCGGTGTGTTTTCATTTCCCGGTTCGACGGGCAGCTATCAGCTGACATTTGTGGCAACTCCCGCGACGAATCAACAGTTCGGTCTCTACGGTGTCTCCATAGTTTTCTCTGCTCCCGTGGTCAATCTGATGTCCAGTGTCGGCAGCGCGGTGGCGGATAGCCCCATCACCTTGACCTGGAGTTCGAGCAATGCCAGCAGCTGCACCGCCAGCGGCGGCGATTGGACCGGCAGCAAGGCGGCCGGCGGCGGCACCGAAGTGATCATCTTGTCGGCAACCACCACCTATACGCTGACTTGCACTGGCACGGGCGGGGTTCAGGCGCAATCCGTGACGGTCACGGCAACGCCGAAGCCCTCGTCATCCGGCGGAGGGGGAGCGTTGGATATCGTGCTTTTGCTGTTTGGCGGTGCGCTCGCGGCAGGGCGTATGCGCAAGCGTCCGGCCCGAAGTACCGAGCGTTAGACCGCTCGCCTGCGCCTGAATGCGGCGATTCCGCCCAGTCCGCTTAGCAGCAGCCACGCCGCCGCAGGCAACGGTACCGGCGCAACGTCGGTATTGAAGGTCAGAAAGGCGTTGTAGTCCAAGCCCTTGGAGTCTGGTCCGATTTCGAGGCCACTCGCGCCAAGCGAGACCCCGCATTGATCGCTTCCTGTCCCGAAGCTGCAGGTCAGGCCGGAAATCACGGGAGCACCCAGGATCATTGCCAGCCCGGGATTGAGGGATAAGTTGGCCACCCCGGTCGCGGCTCCGTTCTGAGTGACCTCCGTCGCACCGCCACCCAGAGAACTCACTCCAACCGGCACGCCGCTGGCAGAGAACACCGACCCTTTCAGCAGAGTCTCCGATCCAAAGGATGCGTTCGCCAAGAGCGTAAGGCTGAAATCGACGGTCTCGGTCAAGGGGTTATAGTCGAAGGAGCCGCTTACTGCCGCCCCTCCGCTCAACGGAAACGCTGGGCTCGTACCCGGGCAGAGCTGTCCGGCCACACAGAGCGCGCCTTGGTCAAGTCCCGGGCCGCCGACGACGTTCACCAGGCTGGCCGCAGCCGGCTTGGGCGCGAGCACGAGGCCAAGGGCAATCGCCAAGATGCTCAAGCCTGCCGCGTGAGCCGTTCGTTTCGCCGCCAAATCGCCCGTCATGACCGAAGTTTCCATGGGTTTCCCAAAACGCGTCGTTGATTTATCTGCGTCAGGCCGAGGAGTGCTACACCGGAAGCGAGCAGCCAGATGGATGCGGGCAGCGGCACGGGCGTGGCGCCCTCGAACACAATGTCGCCCTTCAGCGTAATCGTCTGACCGTCGACGACGAATGATCCAAGCGTGATGCCCGTGAGCTGGATCATATCCGTTCCACCCAAGGTCACCTGGCCGGTGAGGGAATTGGTCGTTCCAGCAAACGGCTTGCTGGTCTGATTGACAGGTCCGGCAAGAGAAAACATTCCAGACGCATCGATCTTACCCGCGGTAAAACCGTACGTGGGCGGAGGAGTGCTGCTCAGAAAAGCGCTGCTCGAATAACTTGCATCGGGCGCCGCATTCCAAGACTGCACGGTTATCTGTTCCCCGCTAAACAAGCCGCCGACCACGGTTACGGTCTGCGGCGTATTGTCCAGAAACTGGAAAGACGGCAGCGTGAGCGCGGTCGAGTTGAAGGTCACCTGTCCGCCGGTTAGATTGATTTCTGTACCCGGGGACAGCAGGTCCGTATTGCCGCTGCCTTGAAAGGCACTGACGGTTACGAATCCGCTGGTAAAATCGTAGGTCACGGGAGCCGCGTTGGCGCGGTACATTACAGCCAAACCTAGTATCGCGGCAGAGAGCGCCAGAGTGTTCTTAGCTTTCATTCATGCATCCCTTGCCTGATCCCAACCCGCCCGAACGTAAAGTTTGGCGAAGCATAGGGCCGTTGGCACCGCACGCCTGTGTCAGTCAGATGAAAGTTGAGTAACAGGAGGATCCCAAACCACCTCGCGGAGGGCCTGAATTAGAAGGGAATTCCCCAGCGGCGAAATACATTGGCCAGCAGCCACATCGGGCCGATCATCAGAAACTGCACGTCCTTGAAAAAGGACGGTCGCTTCTTTTCGATGGCGTGCCCGATGAATTGACCGATCCAAGCCAGAACGAACAGCGATACGCAAATCAGCCACATCGGCGCCAACGTGTTGCGGCTCAGCGCATCGAGCGAGAGCAGCATGAGCCCCAGCAATGGCAGGATCCCCAACGCCAGCGGCACCGACAAGAGCGCATAGTAGATGAGCGCGAACAGCGCGATCACCGTGGCCCAGTTGGCGAATGGGACGGCGGCGCGAATTGAGCTGGGGAAGGGCGTGATCCACAAGAGCCCCAGCACGCACCACAGAATCACCGGCACGCAAATCCAATGCAGGAGCTCGTTCGTCGGATTGCGATGACTCGAGCCGTACTCGTCCAGCCATTGTTCAGCAGTGCGCATGCGGGAACCGTACGCCTCCGCGCTGGGCAACACAAACGCGGAAGGCCGAAATGCGTTGTCTAAGCCGCGGCCGCCATCAACCCTTTCAGCTTGTTGATGGCATTGGATTCGACCTGGCGCACCCGCTCTGCGGAAATGCCGTACTCATCGGCCAACTCATGCAACGTCGCCTTATCGTCCGTCATCCAGCGCCGTTTCAAGATGCTGCGGCTGCGTTCATCGAGCTTCTCGAGCGCCAGTTCCAAGCGATCGCTCGAATCCTCTTCCCATTCGGCGCGTTCCACTTCGACCGCGGGATCGGCATTGCTGGCCGGCAGATACATGGCCGGCGAGTAGGCCTCTTCTTCGTCGCTCTCCGGAGTCGGATCGAACGACATGTCGCGCGCCGACAGCCTTTGCTCCATCTCTCGCACGTCGGCCACATCGACGCCCAGATCGCGCGCAACGGCCGCGGTTTCCGCTTCCGACAGCCACGCCAAATTCTTCTTCATCTTGCGCAGATTGAAGAATAGCTTGCGCTGCGATTTCGTCGTAGCAACCTTGACCAAGCGCCAGTTGCGCAGCACATACTCATGGATCTCGGCTCGGATCCAATGGACAGCGAACGACACCAAGCGAACGCCCACGGTCGGGTCGAAGCGCTTCACCGCCTTCATGAGACCCACATTGCCCTCTTGAACCAAATCGCCCATGGGCAAGCCATAGCCCAAGTACCCGCGCGCAATGTGCACGACGAATCTTAGGTGCGACAGCACGAGTTGCCGGGCGGCGTCCAAATCCTCGTCGGAACGGAATCTCACCGCCAGTGCGACTTCATCTTCCTTCGACAGAACCGGAATCTGGGAAACGCGGTCTATATAAGAGTCCAGGCTCCCGACGGGGCCCGCGAAAACCATTCCAGTTTGTTTAGCGACCAAAGCAGCAGACATTAATGCGTACCTCCCGATCAAATCTTCCCCTCAATCTATGGGCACAATTATAGCACTCTAGGGATTAGAGTGCTAAAGCCGCGCCGAGTTCTGCACGACCGCAAAGTATTTAAAAACATATACTTATGCCGGTTCGATCGCTCGGATATGGCGCGTCGCAGCAAGCCAGGAACCGATCCAGGACAGCCCGACCGAGAGCCCCAAAACAGCCGCCGCAGTAATCATTTTGAGCCCTTCCAAACTGAAGCCGCTTCCGTACAAAAACGCCAGGTGCGCGACCGGCCGAGCCAGCACGGTCGAGGCGACAGTGACCAACACCAAGGCCAGCAAACCGCCGCCCAACCCATACCAAATGCCGGTGTAGAGAAAGGGGCGGCGGGTGAAGCCATCCGAAGCACCCACCAGTTTCATGACCTCGATTTCGGCGCGCCGGTTCAATATATCGAGTCGAATGGTATTGCTCACGATGAGCACAATGCCGAGGCCTAACAGGCCGCCGGTGAGCAGAACCACCCGTCGCAACAGGTCCAACATGGCGTGCAACCGCTTCACCCATTCCGTGTCGATCTGCACGGTTTGCACATCGCTCATGGCCCCAATTGCGCTCTTGAGGGATTCGGTTCCCTGCGGCGTGCTGGCCGTCAGCGTCGGGGTCACGACCAGGGTATCGGGCAGCGGATTGTCCGCCAGTGCATCGAGTGCGGTGCCAAATCCTGAGTCGCTGCGAAACTCGGCGAGCGCTTGCTCGGCGGTGATGATGCGGACCGTGGCGACATCGCCGCGTTGGCGCAATTGCTTCGCGAGCGACTGCACGCGGACGGCGCCGGCCTTCTTGTCCATATAGACCGACAAGTCGTAGGCTTCGTTCCAATTTCTGGTGGCGCTGCGCGCGTTCTGCAGCAGGAGAGTCAAGAAGAGCGGCAAGGCGAGAGCCACGGCGATGACGCCCATCGTCATCAAGGCCGCAAACGGTTGATGCACGATGCGGCCCAGCGAGCCGATCAGCACCTGTGCGTGGCGCGAAAAATAGGCGCCGAAGCTCATGCGGCTTCTTCACCGACGACGCGCCCGGCGCTCAACACGATACGCCTCGCGCCGACTTGATCGATGAGATGCACATCATGGCTTGCCACCACCACGGTCACGCCGACTTCACTGAAACGTTTGAACAACTTCATGACTTCGAGCGCGAGCTCGGGATCCAAATTGCCGGTCGGCTCATCCGCAATGAGCAACATCGGTTTCGCGACCACGGCTCTCGCGATGCCCACGCGTTGCTGCTCGCCGGTCGAGAGTTCCAAGGGCAGGGACTTCTCCCTGCCCAACAAGCCGACTTGATCCAGCGCCGCCCGCACGCGCTTAGCGATCTCGCGCCTAGGAACACCGGCGATCACGAGAGGCAACGCGACATTGTCGGCTATCGGTCGATCATGCAGTAATTTATGATCCTGAAAGACCACGCCGATCTGACGACGAAAATGCGGTATGCCGCGCGGCTTCACGCCCGAGGTATTCTGGCTGTTGACGATGACTTGGCCGCGAGTGGGCCGCTCGATCAGCGCGATCAGCTTCAAGATGCTGCTTTTGCCGGCCCCGGAATGTCCGGTCAAAAAAGTCAGCGCGCCGCTCTCGATGTTGAACGATACGCCGGCCAGAGCCTCGCGTCCGTTCGGATAACGCTTGAAAACCTGGTCGAAGCGAATCATGCCGCCGCGTCGCGTGGTTCGGATTTCAACAAGGCGGACACGAATTCCGATGCATTGAAGACGCCGAAGTCCTCGGATTGCTCGCCGATACCGATGAAGCGAATGGGGATTTTCAGGCGCTGCGCGATGGCCAGAACCACGCCGCCTTTGGCGGTGCCGTCCAATTTGGTGATGACCAAACCGGTGACCCCCAGCCCCTTATTGAATTCCTCGGCTTGCGCCACGGCATTTTGGCCTATCGTGCCGTCGAGCACCAACAGCACCTCATGGGGTGCAGTCGGGTCCAGGCGCGCGAGCACGCGCTTGACCTTCTTGAGCTCGTCCATCAGGTGAGTCTGCGTATGCAGGCGGCCCGCGGTATCGGCGATGAGGACATCGATGTTCCGCGCACGCGCGGCGCTCAAGGCGTCAAAGATCACCGCGGCGGGTTCGGATCCGGATTGTTGAGCCACGATGGGTACGTTATTGCGCGCCGCCCAGACTTCCAATTGTTCGCGCGCCGCCGCGCGAAAGGTATCGCCGGCGGCCAACATGACGCTCTTACCCTCGGCGAGAAGCCGAGCACTCAGCTTGCCGATGGTGGTGGTCTTGCCCGCGCCATTGATGCCCACCACCAGAATCACGAAGGGCCTGGCGGCAGGGTCGATCACGAGCGCCTGCTCCACGGGTGCCAAGATCTGAGACATCGCCTCGTGAAGTGCCTTGAGCAGCGCGTCGACATCGTTGAGTTCTTTTCGCGCCACGCGCTTGCGCAATTCCTCGAGAATTCTCGAGGAGGCCTCGACACCGACGTCGGCCATGATCAGCCGCGTTTCCAGCTCATCCAAAATCTCGGCGTCGATCTTGCGGCCAGGCAGCAATTCCACAATGTCGGTGGTCAGCCACGCGGGACCTTGATTCAACTTGGCGCGCAAGCGCTTGAAAAACCCGCGCACGCTTGGGCGTTCGGCTTCGTTCGTCATGGGCCTGTATGATACCGGCAGTGGCTACTCACAAGAGCGATTTACCGGCGCCGCCCGGCCGCAACTCGGTACGCATCATCGCCGGCGCGTGGCGCGGCCGCCGAATTCACTTTCCCGACATGCCCGCCCTGCGCCCGACACCGGATCGCGTACGAGAAACATTGTTCAATTGGTTGCAGCACTCTATAGGTGACGCCCGGTGCTTGGATTTGTTCGCGGGATCGGGTGCCTTAGGTTTGGAGGCGCTGTCGCGGGGTGCCCGCGATGTGGTTTTTGTCGAACAATTCCCGGCGGCCGCGCGCGCATTGCAGGAACAGCTGGTTCGCTTCGGCGGAGCTGCCAAAGGCCGTATCCTGGAAATGGGCGCCGCCCGTTTTTTGCGAACGCTTGGCGCACCCTTCGACATCGCGTTTCTCGATCCGCCGTTTGGAACGAATGCCTTGGCCGAGTACCTTCCGCTGCTCGATAGCGGCGACTGGATCAAGGTGGGCGGCCTGGTTTATCTGGAGAATGAGCGGGCTGCTGGTGTCCCGGAGCTGCCCGGCCACTGGGAATTGCTCAAATCGAAGTCGGCGGGCGAGGTGGGGTATCATTTGGCGCGCGTCAACGGGCGAAAATAGAAATGCACAAAAGAAATGCCGTCTACCCAGGGACCTTCGACCCGATCACCAACGGCCATACGGACCTGGTACGGCGCGCCGCCTCGATCTTCGATCGAGTCGTGGTGGCGATTGCGGCCAATCCCAACAAGGCGCCCATGTTCACGCTGGAGCAGCGGGTCGAGATGGCGCGCGGCGTGCTCGCCGACGTGCACAATGTGGAAGTCAGGGGCTACGCGGGCTTGACCACGGATTTTGCGCGGCAAAATGGCTTGTCGGTCATTGTGCGCGGCCTGCGCGCCGTCTCCGACTTCGAATTTGAATTTCAGTTGGCTAATATGAGCCGACACCTGACCCCCGAAATCGAATCGGTATTCATGACCCCTCAAGAGCAATACACATTCATATCATCGACGTTGGTGCGAGAGATCGCGGTGCTGGGAGGCAATGTCTCCGAGTTCGTGCATCCCCTGGTGGAGATCGAACTGAAGCGGCATCGCAAACTTTGATGGCTGGAGTGACACCTCGCGCACCGCGTGTTGGCGGCCTGTTGTGGTCGCTCCTCGCGCTCAGCATCATCAGCGCCCCGCCGGCGGCAAGAGCCGACGCGGCCCGGCCGGCCGTGGCGGTCCATCCGGCTGTTGCGCACAAAGCCGCCATCGCCAGCGCCTATCCGCTGGCAAGCGAGGCGGGTCAGGAAATACTGAAGGCGGGAGGCAATGCCTTCGATGCCGCAGTGGCGGTAGCCGCGGCGCTCGCCGTGGTGGAACCCACCAGCTCAGGCTTGGGCGGCGGCGGGTTCTTTCTATTGCATCGGCAATCGGACGGTCTTGACACGATGGTCGACGCACGCGAGAAAGCGCCGGGTGCCGCATCGCGCGATATGTACCTGGACAAAGCCGGCAATGAGATCCCGAATAGCTCCACCAGCGGGCCTCTGTCGTCCGCCATTCCCGGCGAGCCCGCGGCATTTGAATATCTGGCGCGCAAATACGGCAAGCTGCCGCTGAAGCAAAGCTTGCAGCCGGCGATTCGTCTGGCGCGAGAAGGATTTCCGCTGTATCAGCGCATGCAATACGCCATCAAGGCGAAGCGCGATATTTTGGCGCGTTCGCCGGACGCGGCGAAGGTGTTTTTGACGGCCGACGGCAACGTGCCTGAGGTCGGCACTGTCATCAAGCAGCCGGAACTGGCCAACACGCTCGAGGCAATCGCGGCCCAAGGCGCTAGAGGGTTCTATGAAGGCCGCGTAGCCCAGAATCTCGTCGCCGGCGTGCGCGCGGGCGGCGGCATCTGGACGCTCGAGGATCTCAAAAATTACCGCATCGTCGAACGCAAACCGCTGGTCGGCGAATATCATGGCGTGCGTATCGTGACGGCGCCGCCGCCGTCATCGGGCGGCATCGCGGTACTGGATTCGCTGAATATTCTGGCCGGTTTCGATTTCCATGACGTGGATTCGGCCACGCACAAACACCTGATCATCGAGGCCATGCGCCGTGCCTATCGCGATCGCGCGATTTTCCTGGGTGATCCGGATTTCATCAAGATGCCGCTGCAACAATTGATGAGTGTCGATTACGCGGCCGGCCAGCGCAGCAGCATTCGCGCGGACAAGGCCATGCCCTCCGACTTGTTGCCGGGCATCGAGTCGGAGCCCAAAGGCATGAATACGACGCATTTTTCGGTGCTCGACGCCGCGGGAAACCGTGCAGCCGTCACCATTACGGTGAATCTGTTCTTCGGTAACGGTTACATGCCGGCCGGGACCGGCGTGCTGCTCAACAACGAAATGGATGATTTTTCCACCAAGCCCGGCAGACCCAATGTCTTCGGGCTCATCGGGAACACGGCCAATTCGATCGCACCGAATAAGCGAAGTTTGTCGAGCATGTCCCCCACGTTCGTCGAAACGCGCAACGGCCTGATGATCATCGGCTCGCCCGGCGGAAGTACCATCATCAGCCAGGTGCTTCTGGGAGTCCTGAACTATGTGGACGGCATGAACGCAGCGGACATCGTCAAATACCCGCACTACCATCACCAATACCTGCCTGACGAAGTCAACTATGAACAAGGTGCGCTCACCGGCGATGAAATCTCGAAGCTGGAGTCGATGGGCCATAAGCTGCGGCTGTCCAACCGTCAGTGGGGCAACATGCAAGTCATCACCTGGGATTTCGCGAATGGAAAAGTCGAAGCGGCTTCAGATCCGCGCGGCGAGGGCGAGGGACTGGTCTACTAGCGCTTAGGTTTGCTGTTCCGAACCCGCGTTCAGTGCTGGCAGACGGCGCACCAGTAAGTCGATCGCTGGCCCTGAGTGAATTGCCGCACGATGGTTTTACACACGCGGCAATGTTCTCCGGCGCGCTCATAGACAAATAGTTTCTGCCGAAAATATCCCGGCAGGCCATCGGCGTTGACGTAGTCGCGTAAAGTCGTGCCGCCAATCTTGATCGCCGCCTTGAGTACCGCCTTGATGGCGCCCGTCAACTTGAGCGCCTCCGCCCGCGTCAGGCGGCGCGCCGCGCGGCGCGGCGAAATTCCGGCGCGGAACAGCGCCTCGCTGGCGTAAATGTTGCCGACGCCGACGACCAGCTGCGAGTTCATGATCAGCTGCTTGATAGCGACTGCGCGCTTGCGCGTGATGCGGAACAGGTACGCGCCGCTGAATGCGGCGCTCAACGGTTCCGGCGCCAACTTCTTGAGGAGCGGGTGCTCCCCCGGCTCCTCCTGCGTCCAAAACAGGCTGCCGAAGCGCCGCGGGTCATGAAAGCGCAGGACCTGGCCGCTATCGAGAACCAGATCCCAGTGTTCATGTGGTTTCGGCGCTGTCCTGCCGCCGACGAGGCGCAGACTCCCCGACATTCCCAGGTGCACGATGAGTGCGCCGCCTTGGAGTCGGATGATCAAGTATTTCGCGCGCCGCTCGACCCTTGAGACCCGCTGCCCGCGAACGGCTGCTTCGAGATTCGCCATAATGGGCCAGCGCAGGCGTCGGTCGCGGACAATCATGTCGACGACGCGACGCCCAACGAGCGCGGGCGCGATGCCGCGTCTCGTGGTTTCTACTTCCGGAAGCTCGGGCAGCTTACGCCGCCCCTATTTGATTTTCGATTCTTTGTAAGCGACGTGCTTGCGCACCACGGGATCGAATTTCTTCGTCTCAAGCTTGTCAGGATGCAGGCGCTTATTCTTGGTGGTCGTGTAGTAATGACCGGTGCCGGCGGAAGAAACCAATTTGATTTTGTCGCGCATGTGCGGCCCCTTAAACCTTGATGCCCTTGGCCCGCAAGTCGGCAACCACCACGTCCACACCGCGCTTTTCAATGGTGCGCAATCCGCGAGTGCTTACGCGCAGGCTGATGAAACGCTTCTCGGATTCCGACCAAAATCGGTGGCTATGCAAATTGGGCAGAAAGCGGCGGCGCTTGCGATTGTTCGCATG
>Ga0210398_10000814_pt1 | contig 34323 bp, 25 predicted proteins | sample IncBWC4OmetaG_FD_161047 | JGI IMG/M metagenome (GOLD analysis project Ga0210398, IMG submission 161047) | Forest soil microbial communities from Barre Woods Harvard Forest LTER site, Petersham, Massachusetts, United States - Inc-BW-C-4-O | ecosystem: Environmental > Terrestrial > Soil >... | reverse complement strand
GGGAATTTTTTGCGCAACCATGGAGTCTTATCTTTGTCCCACCCATTGATTCCACCATGAAAACATTGCCCCAATTAATTCTCGTATTCGCCGGTTTGGTTTTGTGCGCGGGCTGCTCCACCCCGGATGCGCGCATCAAAGATAATCCGGAGGCCTTCAATCGTTGCACGCCGCAACAGCAGGAACTGATCAAACAAGGCCAGATCGCGATCGGCTTCGACCAAGAGATGGTCAAGCTTGCGCTCGGAGATCCCGACCGCGTCACCACGATCACCGATGCCTCGGGCCAAAGCGAGGTGTGGCACTACGTGACCTATGAAACCGATGATGGCCTGGTGCTTTACACGGGTTATTACCACCATTTCCGCGGCCCGGTGCTCTATCCGTATTACCTCGATTATCCGGCGCGCAGGGAACACGACCGCTTCAAAGTGGATTTCAAAGCCGGCAAAGTTGTCTTGATCGAAGAAGAGTCCGGTTATTAACCCGGATGCATCCGGGTTAATAAATGGCTTAAGGATTGATGGTAAAGGGCACGGTTTCGCGCACGTTTACCGGCTTGTCATCAATGAGGCCCGGCTTGTATTTCCATTGGGAAACAGCCGCGAGGCAGAGGCGGGCGACAACCGGATTGTTGGTCGTGTTTTTGATCACTTCGAGGTCTTTCACATTGCCGGAGCGATCAACTGTGAAGTTGATTTCGACCACGCCGCTGTCGGTGATTCTCGAGGAGATCTGCGGCTGCGGTTGGTCGATCGGCTGTGGCTGGGCGTCGAGGTCGCTGAGACTGGCCAGGCGGTTGACCGAGAGAAGGGTGGTATCGAGCGTATTGGTTTTGCCGCCTTCAACTTTGCCGGTGATGGTGGCCGGATCATAGCCATCGAGGGTGGCGGTATAAGAGACATCGCCGGGCTCGACATCGTTGATGGTGAGGGGTGTGACGCCAAGGACCCTGCCATCACTGGTTGTCACCGTGGCTCCGGAAGGCGTGCTCGTGACAAGCACATTGCCATTAACGAATTTCCACGAGGCATGGGCGGGAGTATCACTCGTAACCGTGACCGTTTCTTCGTGGGGCTGAAAGCCATCGCGTGAAAAAGTGACGATGTAATCACCCGAGGGTAGATCGCCGATCGTGGCGGGGGTCGTGCCGCTGAGGCCACTGCTGGTCGTTGTGACAGCGAGTTTGACGTTGGTGAGGGTGAGGGCTCGGGCGGCGGTCTGGCCACCAGCGGAGGGAAGGGCGAAAGCCAGGCAGTCGAAGGAGCTGACCATGGAGTCCGACTGGTCGACCACTGTTATCGAATAATCATTCAGTCCTGCGCCGCTGTAACTGGCGGAGACTCTGGCCTCAGTCGAACTGACGATCTCGACGCTGATCGTACCGGTGTAGGTTGTGTCTGGCTGCCACGATTGCTTCTCGGGGGCATGGCCGGATAATGGGAAGAAGATGCCGGCATTTGAAGTGATGAGGTTGCCGGTCACATTGTTGCGCTTGCGGATGCTGAGCGAACTTGAAGAATTCTCGTCCGGGAGGCCGAACGAGGTGCCAACCGCATAGCCGACGTAACTGACGGGATTAGTGCTCTGTTCATTGTCGCCGTCGTAGAGGTAACTGCCGTTGCTATCGAGGAGGCCGACCTTCAGGCTCATGGGCGAACTGTTTCCGATCAGCTGAAATGGACCGGCTAGACTGCATTGGAAAGTCAGCGTCAGTATGTCACCGGCATTGAGTTTCTGCTTCGGAAAATAAGCGAGGAGATGCCGCGCGGAAGAGCCGCCGGTGGAAAGGGTGATGCTACCGGCGGAGGTGGAGACACTTGAGCTGGCAGATGAAGAAAACCAAGCCAGTGAATTGGGCGGGTTTTGGTTGGTGCGAGTGCCGTCAGCCCAGGTTTCGTTGAAGATGGTGTTCGTGTTGGTGCTTTGATTGCTGGTGTTCAGGAGCAAAAGCTCACTGGCGGAACGCACGCGGTAGGTGACGCCCGGGGGATCGCTGCTGAGTTCGATCGTGCCAGTCTCGTGGGCCAATTTGATCACGCCGGGGTCGGCGGTCTCGTTTTCTTTCACCTCAATATTGAGCTTGGCGGGCACATAATTTGGCAGGGAAACCGTGACGGGATAGTTGCCGATCTTCAGGTCGGTAAAGAGCGAGGGTGAGGTGCGTGGTGGCAGGTCGCCAATGGCGATGGTGGCGCCGGTGGGGTCGGTTGTGATGTTGATCTGGCCGCGTGCGGCGGCCATGTGAGCGGCCTCTTCGACGCGGGCTTTTTCCTCGGCGGCCTTGGCTTGGGCTTCGACGGTAGCGAGCTTGGCGGCGGCTTCTTCCTGCGCCCGTTCGAACATGTCAGTTTGAGCCTTGGCCTCGGCGGCGGCCTTTGCGTCAGCAATCTTCTTGGCCTTGGCCGCAGCATCTTCAGCCGCATGAACGGCGGCTTCAGCCATGGCTTCTTCGTGGCTGCTGTAAGCCATGTAGCCGGCGGCGCACAGGACTAGCGCTGCCGCGGCAATGGTGATCATGCCCGCCGTGCTCTTGATAAAACTGGGCTTGGCTGAAAATGACGCTGGCGCAGCGACGGGTTTGGGCGGGACGGGTGCAGCAGGTTTGGGCGCAGGAGCAGGAGCCGGCGCGGGCTTGGCCGGCGCGGGTGCAGCAACAGGTTTCGGGGGAGGCGCGGCAATGGGTCGCGGGGGAGGGGCGACAATCGGCCTCGGGGGAGGCGCGGCAATCGGTTTGGCTGGTGGTGGCGCTGCAGGTTTTGCCAGCGATGGCGCGGCAGGTTTTACGGGCAGAGGAGTGGCTGCAGGCGTTGCCGGCTTGGGCGGTGTTGGCGTGAAAAGGGGCGGCGCAGGTTTGGCCGGAGCAGCCGGTGGCACGGCTCCAGCAGCGGGCTTGGGCGGTGTCGGCGTGAAAAGCGGGGGCGCAGGTTTGGCCGGGGCAGCCGGCGGTACGGCTCCAGCAGCGGGCTTGGGCGGTGTCGGCGTGAAAAGCGGTGGCGCAGGTCTGGCCGGAGCAGCCGGCGGTACGGTTCCAGCGGGCTTGGGCGGCGTAATCACGGATGCCACAGGCGGCTTGGGTGGTGAAATAACTGCAGCGGGTGCGGGTGCGGGCGCGGCGGCGGCGGCTGGCGGTGGCGTGGTGCGGGTCCAGTCAGGCTGCCAAACGGATTTCTCGGGCGAGGTAACCTGGTAGCTGCCGATGAAATGGAGGAATCCCAGCCACGCGGGCGTCAGGCTGGATTCAATCGTGCTGTCGGAGAAAGTGAGGTGGGTTTGTGCGCACCAGCTTTTCAGGTCGGGGGCAAACGGCGCGAGGTTGAGTGCACTGGCGAGATGGTTGGCAAACCAGTTTTGCTTTGCCGGCAGGCCGGTGCAGGCGAATGCCGCGGGTGTGTGGCCAAGCGCGCCGACCTCTGCAGTAAGAATCTGGGCGATGCGCGCGCCGATCTTGGCGCCGGTTTCACTGAAGTCGTAGGATTCGTTGAAGAAAAGTTTTGCCGCCGAGCCTTTGAACTTTAGGCCGAGCTCGACTTGCACGGCCTCGGCCACGTTGTCCATCGTAACGGTGGTCGAACGGATCGCTTCGACGCCATTACCACTTACAAGCAGAAGATGCGTGCAAACTTCGCCGAACTCGAAGAGCAGCGCGGTCGAGCCATCGCCTTTGAGCTTGAGCGCAGACGCGAGACCGCCGATGGCACTGAGCGTGGCGGGACTGATGCGTGCGGGCACGAGCTTGGCCTCCTCCAAGGAGGCGAGGGCTTGCGCGTAACTGTCTTTGGCGGCGGCGGCGAGGAGCCAGGGCGCGCCCTGGCCCGAAATGGTCAACCCATCGCGGGCGTAAACAGCGGTATATTCGCACGGCGACAAACTCGCGAGCGCGGGTTCGGTGAGCACACCGGAAAGGGTCGCCAGCGTGGCAAATTTTTTTCCTTCATCGGCGCTGGAAAGATAAAAACCATGCTGCTTGGGACGCAGGGCGGCGAAAACATTCGCGGTGCCGCTCTTCGTCTCGGGAAAGACGGCCTGCACGGCCTCTTCCACGCCGGCTTTGTTGTCGAGCGGCACCTCGCGGATGTCCTCGATTGCAAACGGCGACCGCAAAGTGCTGCTGCGCGCGAGGAGAATCGAGAAGTGGTTAAGTTCGACGAAATAGCCTTTATCAGTGGGATTTGGCATGGCGGATAAAAAGGGGACGATTACGCAAGTGCTAATCTCGGAGGGTAAGCAACTACTGGCACAAGTAAAAACCTAAATTCGACTTGTTCCAGCAAAAAATTTAACAAATATTTTATTATTTTCGTGCAAATGTAAATTTTTTGTTGCATCATCAATTCGTGAGGTAATCTTATTATTAGTGACAAAAGCTGATCCACCCCATGCTTTCGACTTTCAGCCCTACCTCCTCTGTGACCGCAAAACTCCTTTTCGTCAAAAACCAACGAAATGAAACCTGCGCACGCTCTGCCATCGTGGGCGAAACCGGGTTTTATTGGCGTTCGTTTGAAGATGATGAAGATCTCGAGGCCACGCTGCGCAAAGAGCGTTTTATGCTTGTGCTCGTTGACCATCGCGAAGGCGAGGGCGATGTCCTTGCCTATGTTGAAACGCTGCGCAAATCGCAAGCCGACGCGAACGTATTTCTCATCTGTCATAAACTCGAACTGCCCTCGATTGTCCGTGCCATCCGCCTTGGTGTGCGCGACCTTTTCCATCCTCCGCTCGAATTCCGGGCCATTGTAGAGCGCATTCTCACGCTGTTGCCGGCCGTGGGCGGTGCCCATCGCGAGCTGCGCATGGAAGAGTGGGGTGAACTGGCGGTTTTCCTTTCCGAAAAAGCCCCCGCGGTGGCCAAGGTTGCGCGCAATGGGCACGCCGCCAGCACCCCCAACGGTGCGAGCGACGTGCAGGTCGTGACGCTGCGCACCGAGCGCGACGATCTCATCCGTGAACGCGACACCTTGAAGGAAGACCTGATGCGCATTAACGAGGAGCGCGCAAATCTGGAGAACGAAGTCGCCCGACTCTCACCCCTGACCGAGCAGGAAGCCCAATATCAGGCCGAGCTGGCCCGAATGCAGGGCGAGCAGGAACAAATGCAAGCCTACCTGGCGCAACTTCAGGCCGAGATCACGCGCCTGCAGGAAGTCGAGTACACGCTGAAGACCGAGCTCGCCCAGACCCAGCAGCAAAACTCGGATGCCGACCAGCAGGCCAAGGAACAGATTGCCGAGCGCGAAAGACAGGTCGCGGAAGCCCAGGCCCAGCTTGAGAACGAAAAGCACGCCCTGGCGCAACAACATGAGGCGATCGAGCAAACGCAGGCCAAACTCGCGACCGAGCAGGCCGAAATCGCCCACCAGCAGGCCGATCATCTCAGGCATAACAAGGAAATTTCCGCCAGCCAGCAAGCCCTCGCGCAGAAACAAAAGGAGCTGGCCGCGGCGCATGCCCGGCTCGAGGCCGACCAGCAAAAATTTGCCGCCGATACGGAGAGATTCGAGTCCGAACAGCTCATCCTCACCCAGGCCCGGGCCGGGATCGACCAGGACAAAAAAGCCCTCGACGAAGAGCGCCACAACCACGATTCCGAACTCGCGCAGCTCCGGGAAGCCCATGGCCACATCGAGGCGGAACGCGCCCGCCTGACCGAAGAATTTGCGAAACAGGAAGCCGAGCGGGCTCATCTCGCGCAAGAGATCGCCCAGCGCGACCGGCAACTCGCGGAAAAACAAAAAGCGTTGAACGAAGCGCTGGAGCGCCACGCGGCCGAGCAGGAAAAAGTCGAGACCGATCTCCTCGTCGCCCGCCAGACCAAGGATAAGATCGAGAGGGAAAAAAACGCCATCGAGACGTCACGCGCCGCTTTGGAAGCGGAAGTCCTCCAGGCCAAGCAAAAGTTTGCCGCGGTCGACCTGGAACGGACGAAGCTGGCCAAGGAGCTCGCCGCGCGCGAGCAGGCAATCGCGCAAAAGCAGAAGGAACTCGACGCGCTCCTGGCCCAGCACGCGGCCGAGCAGGAAAAAGTCGAAGGCGAGCACATGATGGTCAAGCAGGCCGCGGCCAAGGCCGAAGCTGACCTCGCCCGCAGCCGCAAGGATCTCGAGGCGAAGACCCAGAGCGAGCGCAAGCTGCTCGATGAGAAAAAACACTTTGAGGCCGAGCTCGAAAAAATTGAAGGCGAGCGCCTCGTATTTTCACAGGAAAAGGCCAAGCTCGACAAAGAGCGGGCCGAGCTGGCCAAGGGCCGGCAGACCCTCGTGGAAAAAGAGAAAGAGCTGGCCGGTCTCGATGCGCGCCAGGAAAAACTCGAAGCCGAGCAGATGATGGTCACGCAAGGCCGCGCCCGGTTTGACAAGGATCGCGCGGCGTTCGAGGCCGAGCGGGCCAAGGCCGATGCCGAGGTGGCCAAGCTCCGGGCCGATTTGACGAAGCGCGAAGGCGCCATCGCCGAGCAGCAGAAGAAATTTGAAGCCGCGCAGGCCAAGCTCGCGGCCGAGCAGGAAAAGCTCGAATCCGAGACGTTGATGGCCAACCAGGCCGTGGCCAAGGCCGCCACCGAGCGGGCCGAAGTGGCCAAGGCCCGGGCGGCGCTGGTGGAAAAAGAAAAGGAACTGGCCGGTCTCAATGCCCTGCATGAAAAACTTGAGACGGAGCAAATGATGGTCACCCAGGCCCGCGCCAAATTCGACAAGGATCGCGCGGCGATCGAGGCCGAGCGGGCGAAGGCCGATGCCGATTTAAAGAAGCGCGAAGGCGCCATCGCCGAGCAGCAGAAGAAATTTGAAGCCGCGCAGGCCAAGCTCGCGGCCGAGCAGGAAAAGCTCGAGTCCGAGACGTTGATGGCCAACCAGGCCGTGGCCAAGGCCGCCGCCGAGCGCGCCGAAATCGCCAAGGCCAAACAGGCGCTGGTGGAAAAGGAAAAAGAACTCGCCGAGAAGGCAAAATTGCTGGCCGACCTCGATGCCCGCCAGGAAAAGCTCGAGACCGAGCAGATGATGGTCACGCAGGGCCGCGCCAAATTTGACAAGGACCGCGCGGCGCATGAAGCCGAGCTGGCCAAACTCCGGGCCGATTTAGCCAAGCGCGAAAGCGCCATCGCCGAGCAGCAGAAAAAAGTCGAGGCCGAGCAGGAAAAGCTCGAGTCCGAGACGTTGATGGCGAACCAGGCGGTGGCCAAGGCCGCCGCCGAACGCGCCGAAATTGCCAAGGCCCGGTCGGCGCTGGTGGAAAAGGAAAAAGAGCTGGCCGGTCTCAATGCCCTGCATGAAAAACTTGAGACGGAGCAGATGATGGTCACCCAGGCCCGCGCCCGATACGACAAGGATCGCGAGTCGTTCGATGCCGAGCGGGCGAAGGCCGATGCCGAGCTGGCCAAGCTCCGGGCCGATGTGACGAAGCGCGAAGGCGCCATCGCCGAACAGCAGAAGAAATTTGAAGCCGCGCAGGCCAAGCTTGCCGCCGAGCAGGAAAAACTCGAGTCCGAGACGTTGATGGCCAACCAGGCCATCGCCAAGGCCTCCGCTGAGCGGGCCGAAGTGGCCAAGGCCCGGCAGGAGCTGGTGGCAAAAGAAAAAGAGCTGGCCGACCTCGACGTGCGCCAGGAAAAGCTCGAGACCGAGCAGATGATGGTCACGCAAGGCCGCGCCAAATTCGACAAGGACCGCGCGGCGCAGGAAGCCGAACTGGCCAAGCTTCGGGCCGATGTGACGAAGCGCGAAGGCGCCGTCGCCGAACAGCAGAAGAAATTTGAAGCGGCGCAGGCCAAGCTTGCGGCCGAGCAGGAAAAACTCGAGTCCGAGACGTTGATGGCCAACCAGACCATCGCCAAGGCCACTGCTGAGCGGGCCGAGGTCGCCAAGGCCCGGGCGGCATTGGTGGAAAAGGAAAAAGAGCTCGCCGACCTCAATGTGCGCCAGGAAAAACTTGAGACCGAGCAGATGATGGTCACGCAGAGCCGCGCCAAATTTGACAAGGACCGCGCGGCGCAGGAAGCCGAGCTGGCCAAGCTCCGGGCCGATGTGACCAAGCGCGAAGGCGCCATCGCCGAGCAGCAGAAGAAAATCGAGGCCGGGCAAGCCAAGCTGGCGGCCGAACAGGAAAAACTCGAGTCCGAGACGTTGATGGCGAACCAGGCCGTGGCCAAGGCGGCATCTGAGCGGTCCGAAATCGCCAAGGCCCGGCAGGCGCTGGTGGAAAAAGAAGCGTCACTGGCCAATCTCACTGCGCGCAAGGAACAACTTGATGCCGAGCAGGCCGTCCTGAAGCAGAACCGCGCCAAGATCGACGCGGAACGCACCGCCTTCGAAGCCGCGCAGGCCAAGTCTGACGCCGACCTGGCCAAACTCCGCGCCGATTTGGTGAAGCGCGAAAGCGCCATTGCCGAGCAGCAGAAGAAAATGGAAGCGTCCCAGGAGAAAATCGAGTCCGACCTCCTGCTGGCCAACCAAGCCGTGGCCAAGGCCACCGCCGAGCGTGCCGAGGCCGTCAAGATGCGCACCTCCTTGCAGCAGGAACGCGAGCAGGTGCAGCAGCGCACCAAGGTGCTGGCCGACCAAGCCGCCCAATTGCAGGAAACCGAAATCCGCCACCTCACCGAGTCCAACAAGCTCAAGAAGGAACTCGCCACGGTGCAGAACGCGCGCGCCGTGCTCGAGGCCGATAAAACTGCGCTCGAGGCCGAGATGGCCCAGCACACCGACGCGGTGAAGAAGTTTGAGACCAAGCGCGCCCAGTTCCAGGAGAAGATGAAGGCGATGATGGGTGACTGAGTGGACGCTGGGTGTGCCGGCCGCGGGATCTCAAATTTCAGATTTGAAATCTCAAATCAAGGCGGGCCTGCCCCGCCTTATACGCTGAGCAGCAGTCGCGCGGGATCTTCCAGCGATTGTTTTACCTTCACCAGAAACGTCACGGCTTCGCGGCCGTCCACGATGCGGTGGTCGTAGCTGAGCGCGACGTACATCATCGGGCGAATGACGACCTGGCCGTTGATCGCGACCGGGCGCTCCTGGATGGTGTGCATGCCGAGGATGGCGCTTTGCGGCGGATTGATGATCGGCGTGGAGAGCAATGAGCCGAAGATGCCGCCGTTGGTGATGGTGAAGACCCCGCCTTCGAGGTCGGTGAGGGCGATTTTCCCGTCGCGGGCCCTGGCCGCGACCTCCGCGATGGCTTTTTCAATTGCGGCCATGCCCAGCGAGGCGCAATCGCGGATGACCGGCACCATCAGGCCGCGCTCGGTGGAGACGGCCACGCCGATGTCGTAGAAATGATTTTCGACCAGCGTGTCGCCGTCGAGCTGGGCGTTGACGGCGGGAACTTCCTTGAGCGCCTGGACGACGGCTTTGACGAAGAACGACATGAAGCCGAGCTTGAGGCCGTTTTTCTTCACAAAATCGTCCTGGTATTTCGCGCGGATGGCCATGATGGCGGACATGTCCACTTCGTTGAAAGTCGTGAGCATGGCGGCCTCGTGCTGCGCGGCGACGAGGCGCTCGGCGATGCGCTGGCGCAGGGGAGAGAGCTTCCGCCGCGTCTGGCGCTCGCCGGCGGGCTGCTTGATCTCAGATTTCAAATTTAAAACTTGAGATTTCGCGGCCGGTGCTGCGGCTTTGGCTGCCGGTGCCGGTGTCTTGGTCTGAGATTTGAGATTTGAGATCTGAGATTCCGCGGCTGGGGCCGCGGCGGCCGCAGGGGCGGGCGCCTTGGTCTGGGATTTTAGATCTGAGATCTGAGATGCCGCGGCGGGAGCCGCGGTGGCGGGCGCCTCTTTGATCTGAGATTTTAAATCTGAAATCTGAGATTCCGCGACAGCGGCCGGGTCAATCATGGCCACGACCTGGCCGATTTTCACCTCGTCGCCGGCGGCGGCCTGGAGCGTGATTTTGCCGGCGGCCTCGGCGGTGCTTTCGCTGGTGATCTTGTCGGTCTCCAGCTCGAAGAGGGGCTGGTCTTTTTTGACGATATCGCCGTCTTTGACGTGCCATTTGGCCAGGATGCCGGAGGTGATGGACTCACCCATCGGCGGGATTTTAACTTCAAGGTTGGGCATGGAAAATTTTTTAACGCGTTAAAAAATTAAAGGTTGAAGGCGTCGTGGAGCAGGGCGGTGAGTTCCATTTTGTGCAGGGCGAGGGCGCCGACGGCGGGCGAGGCGGCGGCGCCGCGGCCGGCGTAGGTGGGCTTGCGGCCAAAAATTTCCTCGAGCTGGGGTGCGATGAACGACCAGGCACCCATGTTCTGCGGTTCTTCCTGGCACCAGACGAGGCGCGCGCCATGGCCGTAAATGTCGGAGAGTTCGGCGAGGCGGTTGCGATGCAGCGGATAGAGTTGCTCGACGCGCACGAGGGCGACGTCGGTGAGGTGGTTGCGCGCGCGGTAATCGGCGAGGTCGTAGTAGACCTTGCCGGAGCAGAGGATGATGCGCGCGGGATTTTGCGGCGGGACCGGGTCGTCGATGATTTCCTGGAACGCGCCGGAGGTGAATTCGTCGATGCGCGACACGGCGGCAGGGTGGCGGAGGAGCGACTTGGGCGCCATGACGACGAGCGGCTTGCGGAAATCGCGCTTCAACTGGCGGCGCAGGCCGTGGAACAGGTTGGCCGGCGTCGTGAGGTTGACGACCTGCATGTTGTTCTCGGCGCAGAGTTGGAGAAAGCGCTCGAGGCGCGCCGAGCTGTGCTCGGGCCCCTGGCCTTCGTAGCCGTGCGGCAGGAGCAGGACGATGCCGCTCGTGCGCTGCCATTTTGATTCGCCGCTGGCGATGAACTGGTCGATCACGACCTGCGCGCCGTTGGCAAAGTCGCCGAATTGCGCCTCCCACAGGCAGAGCATCTGCGGGTAATCAAGCGAGTAGCCGTAGTCGAAGCCGAGCACGGCGGCCTCGGAGAGGAGCGAGTTGTAAACGCAGAAGCGCGCCTGTTTTTCACCGAGCTGGTTGAGCGGCGTGTAGGCTTCGCGCGTGTCCACGTCATAGAGGACGGAGTGGCGTTGGGAGAAGGTGCCGCGCTCGCTGTCCTGGCCGCTGAGGCGCACGGGCGAGCCTTCCATGAGCAGCGAGCCGAACGCGAGGGCCTCGCCGAAGGACCAGTCCACGGGGCCGCCTTGCTCATGCGCCTGCGCGCGCGCCTCGAGCAAGCGTTTGATCTTTGGGTTCAGCTTGAAGTTCGTCGGCACGTGCGTGAGGCCCTTCACGATTTTGGCGATGAGCTCGGGCGCGACGCCGGTGGGCACGGATACGTGCTTGAAGCTTGGCTGAAAAACGGCGGTCGAGCCCTTGAAGACGGCATGGGGGTCGGCCTGGGCGCGCAGGGCGGCTTTTTCGGCTTCGCGCGTCTTGGCTTTGACCAGGTTGGCCTCGAGCGCGGCGGTGTATTCGGCCTTGATGGCGTCGCCCTCGGCGGGCGTGATGCTACCTTCGGCGATGAGTTTCTCGGTGTAGATGGCGGAAACCTGCGGGTGCGCGGCGATGACCCGGTAGAGCGTGGGCTGGGTGAAGGCGGGTTCGTCGGCCTCGTTGTGGCCGTGCTTGCGGTAGCAATAAATGTCGATGAAAACGTCGCGCTGGAATTCCTCGCGGAAATCGAGTGCCAGCTCCGCGATCATGCAGACGGCCTCGGGGTCGTCGCCATTCACATGGAAAACCGGGGCTTCGATCATCTTCGCCACGTCGGTGCAGTAGCGGGTGGAGCGCCCGTCGCTGGGCAGGGTGGTGAAGCCGATCTGGTTGTTGATGACAATATGGAGCGTGCCGCCGGTGCGGTAGCCGGGGAGCTGCGAAAACTGGAGGGTCTCGGCCACGACACCCTGGCCGGCCAGGGCGGCGTCGCCGTGCACGAGGAGGGGCAGCACGCGGCGGCGCTCGAAGTCGTCGCGCACCCGCTGGCGCGCGCGGGCCTTGCCCTCGACGACGGGGCCGACGATCTCGAGGTGGGAGGGATTGGCCGCGAGGCGCATCTCGACTTTTTTGCCGCTGCTGGTGCTGAGCACGGCCTCGTAGCCAAGGTGGTATTTCACGTCGCCATCACCCGCGACGGTGTCGGGCAGGTAGTTTTCCGAGAACTGCTCGAAGAGCTGGTCGAAATTCTTGCGCATGATCGAGGTCAGGACGTTGAGGCGGCCGCGGTGCGCCATGCCCATGATAATTTCCTCGACGCCGACCCCGGGACAGTGCTCGACGACGGTGTCGAGCGCGGCGATGAACGTCTCGCCGCCCTCGAGGGAAAAGCGCTTTTGCCCGACGTATTTGGTGTGGAGGAATTTTTCGAAGAGCTCGGCCTTGTGCACGCGGCGGAGGATGCGGATCTTTTCTTCCTTGGTGAATTGGGGCTGGTTGCAGGTCGGTTCCATCCGGTCCTGGAGCCAGCGGCGGACCTCGGTTTCCTGGATGTGGACGTATTCGACGCCGATCCGGCCGCAGTAGGTCCGGTGAAGATTGTCGACCAGCTGCCCCAGCTTCATCTGGCCGCCCGCGAGGTAGTGGCCGACATCAAAGGCTTTCTCCGAGTCAGCTTCGCTGAGGCCGAATTCACCGAGGGCCAGGCGGGGCGAGGGCGGTGGCGGATCGCTGAGCGGATCGAGGTGCGCCTGGATGTGGCCGATCGAACGGTAGTGATAGATCAGGCTGTGCACCTGCGCCTGCTTGAGGCTGTCGGCCATGATGGTGGCGGCCTCGGCGGTGCCATTCGCGCTCTGGAGCGAGGCGCCGTTGCTGCCGAGCGCGAATCCCTGGAAAAAGGCGCGCCAAGTCGGATCAACCGAGTCAGGGTTGTCGAGCCAGGCGCGGTAGGTCGCCTCGATGAGGTCGGCGTTGGCCCGGCTGGGAAACTCTAGGGAGTTCATGGAAATGTGATAAGAAAAATGCGCTGCCGAAAAACGGGATGAGACCGTTGTTCACAGTACATGCCCATTAGAAGAGGTTTGGGCCGCAAAACAACAGACGGTAGCCCAAGTTACAAGAAAATCGAGGATGCAGCGTGCTTATTCACACTCGCTTAAGCACCGTGTGCGCGACATGAGCTGGCGTATTAAGGGGTTTTCGTGCAACCTGTTGTCCATGGAAACTGAAATTCAGGATGCGCTGGTGGCCTTGGATGCCGGCATTGCGAAAAAGGATGGGGCGGCCATCGCCGCGCAGACCGCGCGGTTGGACGAGCTGCTCGTGCGCCACCGCGGGGCGCTGCATCCGCAACTGGCGCATTTCCTGGAACGGCGCAGTTATCCCAAGGCGCAGGCATGGCTGGAGGCCAACCCGAACCGCTAATAAACCATGAACCAGGTTTTCCGCGGATGGCGCGGATACTCGAAATCTTTTTCTAAAACTCACACCATTATATCCGCGTTCATCCGCGTAATCCGCGGAAAATGTTTTGACGATGGAGTCAGATAAAAAAATCCCCACCGGCGGCGGACAGCCGCTCGGGCAAAATCCTTTCGGCGGCCTGAGTGGGGCGAGCCTGCCAAACGTGCCAGTAGTCAAGGCTGGGACAGGCGCGGCTCAGCCCGCTATTTCAGCCAAGAACCGCGGCCGCGTCGACATCCTGCGCGAGACCAACGGCCGCGGCGGCAAGACCGTGACGGTCGTGACCGGTTTTGTTGGCATCGGCCCGCCGGAAAAAGAATCTCTTGCGAAAAAAATGCGCGCGGCCTGCGGTTGCGGCGGCACGGTCAAGGATGGACGGATCGAAATCCAAGGCGACCAACGCGAGACCGTCGCAAAAATCCTGACCGAGGCCGGCTTCAGGCCGGTGTTCGCGGGCGGATAGGCCCTTCGGGAAATCCCAAATCCCAAAACGGCAAATCCCAAAGAAATCTCAAATCACCACCGGCAGCCAAGGTTGAGGTTTTTTTTCAGATTCTTTGGCGTTTGTGATTTGCGCGCCTGCGCGCCTCATGCCGCTAATCCCGCTGCCAGCGCCAGCGCGCTTTTGGCGCGGTTGAGAATATAAAGGTGATACCCGGGCGCGCCGTTCGCGACCAGGTCGCGGATTTGCGCGAGCGCCCAGTCGATGCCGAGGGTTTCGACGATGTCGGGCTGGTCGCCGGCGGCTTCGAGGCGAGTGAGTAGCTTAGTGGGCAACGTGGCGCCGCAGAGCGCGGTGAAGCGCTGGATTTGTTTGAGCGACAGCACGGTCATGATGCCGGGCACGATGGGCACGGTGATTCCGGCTGCGCGGCATTTTTCCACGAAGCGAAAATAAACCGCGTTGTCGAAAAAGAGTTGGGTGGTGATGAAGGCCGCGCCGGCGTCCACTTTGTGCTTAAGGTGCGCGAGGTCGGCGTCGAGGCTCGGCGCCTCGGGATGTTTCTCGGGATAGCCGGCGACGCCGAGGCAGAAATCGGCGTGGCGCGCCCGGAGCAAGGTAACGAGATCGCTGGCGTAGCGCAGTCCGTCGGCTGCCGGGGTGAAAGTAGTTTCGCCCTTGGGCGGATCGCCGCGCAGGGTCATGATATTGCGAAAGCCGCCGGCGTGGAGGCGGTCGGCGATGGCGTGCAACTCTGCGCGCGAATGGCCGACGCAGGTGAGATGTGGCATGACGGTGAAGTCGAACTCGTCCTTGAGCAGTGCGCTGACTTGCGCGGTGCGTTCGCGCGTGGTGCCGCCGGCGCCGTAGGTCACGGAAACAAAATCGGGTGCGATGCGCTTGAGCGCGGTCGCGGTGGCGCGCAGGTTGGCCACGCCTTCGTCGTCCTTGGGCGGAAAGAATTCCAGCGAGCGCAACGGGCGCTGCTGGGCGAAGAGGGTGGCGATGGGCCGATCGGGCGTCATAAACGTATCAACGCATACGGATTTGTTGATATGTGTAAAGCGGTAAAAGTAACAAGTGGCAGGTATCAAGGGCCAAGAAGCCGCTTGTTTCGAGACTTCGGACGAATTTTTGGCACTTGCTACTTGCTACTTGGCATTTCGTGGACTGGCAACCGCTGTCAGGTCCCGCGCTTTTTTTCCAAGTGGGGCAGAAACGCCGTCAGCAGGCCGATCAACGGCAGGAAGGCGCAGACGTGGAAGACGTAGTTGATGCTGGTGTGGTCGGCGAGCCGGCCCAGCAGGGCGGAACCGATGCCGGCGGAGCCGAAGGCCAGCCCAAAAAATATCCCCGCGACCAGCCCGACGCGGTTGGGAATCAACTCCTGCGCATAAACCACAATCGCCGAGAAGGCCGAGGACAGCACGAGGCCGATCACGACGGTCAACGTGGCGCACCAGAAAAGGTTCGCGTAAGGCAGCAGCAGGGTGAACGGCGCGACGCCGAGAATGGATCCCCAGATCACATATTTTCGCCCGATGCGGTCGCCGACCGGGCCGCCAATGAAGGTGCCCGCGGCCACCGCGGCGAGAAACAGGAACAAGTGCAGTTGCGCACTGCGGACACCGACGTGGAATTTCTCGATGAGGTAAAACGTGTAATAGCTGCTGATGCTGGTGAGGTAGAAAAGCTTTGAGAAAACCAGCACGGCCAGGATGGCGATGGTGATGATCACCCGACTCCGGCTGAAAGGGGACGGCGGGCTGATGCTCTGGCTGTCGGGGTTGGCGTGCAGATGGGCGAGGCGATCGCGATACCAACGGCCGACCCGGCTGAGCAGGACGATGCCGAGCAGTGGGAGGGCGGTGAACCACGCGATCCGGGATTGCCCGCCGTGGGCGATGATCAGTGCCGCGAGCAACGGTCCGAGCGCGCTGCCAGTATTGCCGCCGACCTGGAAAAGCGATTGGGCGAAACCATGCCGGCCGCCCGACGCCATGCGTGCGACCCGCGAGGCCTCGGGGTGAAAAATCGACGAACCCAAGCCCATCAAGGCGGCGGAAAAGAGCACCAGCTCGAACGTGCGGGCGACGGAAAAAAGAGCCACGCCGGCCAGGGTAAAGATCATCCCGGTTGCCAGCGAGAATGGCTTCGGATGATGGTCGGTGTAGACGCCGATAAAAGGTTGCAGCAGCGAAGCGGTCAGCTGAAACGTAAGGGTGATCAGGCCGATCTGGGTGAAATTCAGCTGCAACGAAGCCTTCAACAGCGGATAAAGCGCCGGGAGCAACGACTGGACCGAGTCGTTCAGCAGGTGTCCGCAAGTGATGGCGAAAAGAACGGCCATCGCCGTGGCCGGGACTTTGTTTTCCGTGGCGGGCGCGAGGGGAACGGCATCAGTTTTCATACGGCGGCGGTGGCGGTCCGCTCCTTTTCGGTTTTCAACCGCAATTGCCCGCACGCGGCATCGATGTCGTGGCCTTTCTCGCGGCGGAGCGTCACGGACAGGCGTGCGTCGCGGAGGATGTCGGCGAAACGTTCCTGGCGCGTGATCGAGGGGCGTTTCCACGGCAGGCCCTCGACGGTGTTGTAGGGAATCAAGTTCACGTGGGCGTGCAGGTCGCGCGCGATGTCGCGCAAGAGCTGCGCCTGCTCGAGCGAATCGTTCACGCTGTCGATCAGGATGAACTCGAGCGTAACCATGCGGCCGTGTTTTTCACTGAAGGCTTTCACCGCGGGCAGGAGCTTGGCGAGCGGGTAGGCCTTGTTGACCGGCATGATTTTTTCCCGCACCTCGTCGGTCGCGCCGTGGAGCGAGATGGCGAGGCGGAAGCCGAGTTCTTCCTCGGCGAGCTGCAGGATTTTCGGCACGAGGCCGCTGGTGGAAATCGTGATGCGGCGCGCGCCGAAGCCGAGGCCCCAGCTGGCGTTGATGATGGCCAGCGCGCGAAGCAGCGCATCGTAGTTGGCCAGCGGTTCGCCCATGCCCATGACGACGATGTTGTCGAACGAGGCCAGCTCGGAGTGGGCGCGCGGCGTGAGCGCATCCTCGCGGTAGCAGACCTGCAGGAGCTGGGCGACGATCTCGCCGGCGTTCAGGTCGCGCTTGAAGCCGGCCAGGCCGCTGGCGCAAAACACGCAGGCCATGGCGCAGCCGACCTGGGTGGAGATGCAGATGGTTTTGCGTGAGTGGTCGAGGCCCACGCCTTCCTGCGGTGCGCGGATGATGACGGTCTCAATCAACGAGCGGTCGCCCAGCTCGAGCAGCAGCTTGTCGGTGATGTCATGCGACTGCTGGTTGAAGACGAGCGTGGCTGGCATGAGGTCGAAGTTTTGGTCGAGCCACGTGCGCAGCGGTTTCGAAAGGTTGGTCATCTCGTCCCATGAACGCGCGCGCTTCTTGTAAACCCACTCGAGGATCTGCTTCGCGCGAAACGCCGGCTCGCCGCCTGCGCGGAGTTTCTCCGCGAGCGAGTCGAGGGTCTCGCCGGTGAGCGGCGGCTTGGCGGGCGTGAATTTCATCGAGCCAAAACGATGAGGATGGCCACAAAAGGTGCAAGCAGGCGGAAGTGGCAAGCCACCAAGTACCAATGACCAATGCGAATGACCAACTACCAACTACTAATTACCAACTACACCGGGCTGCCTCGGCTCTTCGCAGTAATAAACGAAAGCGGGAGGCAGGTTGCCCCAGACGATCGGGCTGGCGGTGATCCGGCCGAAGCGCGCTTCAAGCTTGCGCTTGAATTTGTTGGAAGAGGGCAGTCCCTTCGAATGCAGGTAGACCATGGCGCTGAACACGCCTTCGGGGTGCAGCGTGGCGAGCACGGCGTCGAGAATCCGGTTCTGCAACTGGTCGGACATCATGCTCCACGGCAGGCCGGAGATGATGCAATCGGCATAACGGTGACCGAGGCGGTCGACATGCTGGCGCAGGTTTTCCGCGGTGTCATGGATGACGTGGATGCCGGGAAATTTCTTGCGCAGGCACTCGGCGGCGTCCGGGTGCAGTTCGAAGGCGGCGAGTTCGGTGCCAAGCGCGATGCGCTGGCGGATTTCGTGGGTGATCGCGCCGGTGCCCGCGCCCAATTCGACGACGATTTGCGCCGATTTCAAATCATTGGGCGGCACCATGGCCCTGGCCAGGGCCGGGGAACTGGGAGCGACGGATCCCATCGTAAACGGCCGGCGCAAAAACGCAGAGATAAAATGCCAGTATTCGGCTGGTGACGGGTTGGGCGAGCGGGCGGGCGTTTCTCCCAACGAGGCAGGCAGGGCCGAGGAATCGGTTGTGACTGGCCGGGTTGCGATGGATGGGTTCCTCATGGGTGACGACGCGGGCAGCTATTCGATGGGGTGTTTTCACGTCGCCAGGCAACCACGCAACGCCAAACACAATGAGGGGAATCCATGCTGAATTACGGTAAGGTAGTATTGAGGCGCATGGCAAGCAGCAGAATATGAATTTTATTTGAACGGCGGAGCCTTCCGGCGCTTGGAATGACAGGCTCTTTTGCAGGCGTGTCCTGCCGCGGGCCGTTAATGAAATTTTAATGGGTTTGGCCTGGGTTTTAATTACTTATATTCCCTCCGTGGCGCTTACTATGCTTGGCGTATGTATCTGAATAACGCCGGCCCAAACACAGCTTTTTTTCCCACGGATACGAAGCCGCGTCCGTTGGAAAATGTGACTTGCTGCCAGGATCTGCCGGAAACGGTGAGCGTGCCGGGGCCGAAACCGGAGTTTCGCCGGGGCGATGTGCTCGATGGCCAGTTTTATATTCTCGAGGACTTGTATTTTGGCGGCATGGCGACCCTCTACCTGGCCGAAGACATGAATCGTGGCCGCCAAAAAGTGGCGGTGAAAGTCCCGTTCCTGAAATTTGAAAGTGACCCGGCCTTTTATGAGCGCTTTCAGCGCGAGGAAGAAATCGGATTGAAGCTCAATCATCCGTCCTTGTTGAAATTCATCCCGGTGGAAAACAAGAGCCGGGCCTACATCGTGACCGAGTATTTGCGCGGCTGCACCTTGGATTACATCATCCATAACCGCCGGCCGTTGCCGGAAGCAGACGCGCTCAAGATCACCAGCCTGATTGGTGAGGCCCTGCAGCACATGCATGGTTGCGGGATCATCCATAACGATCTCAAGCCCGCCAACGTCATGATCTGCTCCGACCAGACGATTCGCGTCATGGATTTCGGACTGGCCTCGTACACTTCCGCCCGCCGGGGCCTGTTTGGCGCCTTGACGCCCATTTTTGGCACGCCGCAATACATGGCCCCCGAGCAGGTCAAAAACAAACGCACGGATGCGCGCACCGATCTTTACACCCTTGGCGTGATGCTGTTCGAGATGCTGACCGGAAAACTTCCATTCCCCAACGAGGACCCCTGGGTTTCCGTGCGCTTGAGGGTGACCGGCGATTCCGTGGCTCCGCGCAGTTTGAATCCGGCGATCTCAGCGCAGGCGGAGGAAATGGTCCTGCATGCGATGCGACGCCAGCCGGATGATCGCTATCAAACCGTCGCGGCCTTCAAGGCGGATCTCGATTCACCCGACCAGGTCAAAGTGACGGGTTATTGCCATCGCCTGAAGGTGTCGCGAAGCAAGTTGAGCCTGGAAGGGGCCCAACTTCTCCACGGTGCGTTTGTGGGCGCCGGGATTCTCGCGGGCCTCGTTATTTTGTTTTTGTGCATTGTGCATTTCGGGGGAGGGCACTGAAGGCCGCTGGCCAAGTACCAAGTGGCAAGTTCCAAGTACCAAGAGAATCTTGTTACTTGGAACTTGTTACCTGTCACTTACCACCTGTTACCTGTTACTTTTTCCCGCCAGTGCCCGATTGAGCGCGCTGACGATGGCCTTGATCGAGGCGAGCTCGATGTTGGTGTCGATGCCCGCGCCGAAAAGGGTTCGGTCGCTGACCCTAACTTGTATGTAGGAAATAGCGCGCGCGTTGGCACCTCGGCCAAGCGAGTGTTCATTATAACCTAAAATCTGAAGGGAAGAGAATATTGGTTTATCGTTTTTATCCTTAGCTTTAAGAAGACCACTGACGAAAGCATCAATGGGGCCGTTACCAATCCCATCGATTGTTCTAGGCTGCCCTTTGAATTCAATTTCGGCTCTGCAGGTATAAAAGGTTTGGCGTTTGGTCCCGGACATAGTGGATGTTATCGGGGTTCCTGGTTCAAACGATTGAAGCGTGAGCACAGGATCAATTTGCTCGAGGTATTCGCGGCGGAAAATCTCGTGGATGGTCTTCGGCGTGAGTTCGGTGCCCTCGGCGTCGGCGACGTTATTGATGATCTTGCCGATTTCCTTGTGCATGAGTTTCGGCAACTGGAAGCCGAACTCGTGCTCGAGCACGTAGGCGACGCCGCCCTTGCCGGACTGCGAGTTGATGCGGATGATGGCCTTGTAGCTGCGGCCGACGTCGGCGGGGTCGATGGGAATGTAGAGCACGTCCCACGGCGCGCCGGGTTTTTGCGCGGCCCAGGATTTCTTGATGGCGTCCTGGTGCGAGCCGCTGAACGCGGTGAAGACGAGCTCGCCCGCGTAGGGATGGCGCGGCGGGACGTCGAGGCGCGTGCAGCGCTCGTAAACTTCGCGAATGCCGTTGATGTCGCTGAAGTCGAGGCCGGGGTGGATGCCGTGCGTGTAAAGATTCAGCGCGAGGGTGACGAGGTCGAGGTTGCCGGTGCGCTCGCCGTTGCCGAAAAGCGTGCCCTCGACGCGGTCCGCGCCGGCGAGCAACGCGAGTTCGGTCGCGGCGATGCCGGTGCCGCGGTCGTTGTGGGTGTGGAGCGAAACGATGGTGGCGTCACGGCGCGTGAGGTGCGTGCACATCCATTCGATCTGGTCGGCATGGACGTTGGGCGTGGCATACTCGACGGTGGCGGGAAGGTTGAGGATGATTTTGTCCTGCGCGGTCGGCTGCCAGGTGTCGGTCACGGCCTCGCAAATCTCGAGCGCGAACTCGAGCTCGGTGCTGGTGAAGCTCTCGGGCGAGTATTCGAGGCGCAGCTTCGTGCCGGCGGCGACCAGCGGCTGGCTGTCGCGCTTGAGCTGCGCGACGGCGCGCGTGGCGATGGCCACGATGGCGGGCTGGTCCGCGTTGAAGACGTAGCGGCGCTGCGCGGGCGAGGTGGAGTTGTAAAGGTGGAAGATGGCGTTCTTCGCGCCGCGGAGCGACTCGATCGAGCGCGTGACCAGGTCTTCGCGGCACTGGCAGAGCACCTGGATGGCGACATCGTCGGGGATGCGGTTTTCCTCGATCAGGCGGCGGGTGAAATCAAACTCGATCTGCGACGCCGACGGGAAGCCGACCTCGATTTCCTTGAAGCCGATCTTCACCAGCAATTCAAAGTATTCGAGCTTCTCCTCGACGCTCATGGGCTGGGCGAGGGCCTGGTTGCCATCGCGCAGGTCGACGCTGCACCAGATGGGCGGATGGGTGAGCGTGCGGTTGGGCCACTGCCGGTTGGGCAATGGAACGGGCGGGAACGGGCCGTATTTGGTGACAGGAGGAGCTTGCATGGAAATCAGCGGGAAAATTTGTAATGAGAAAAAATCAGGCGCGCAACAGCCGCGACCAGGGCGGCGGGCAAACCAACAGGCGGGCGCACGATCGGCTGCTACGCAGCCCTTTCAGGGATCGTGCGGCTAAATAAGTCGAAGCGCCTGGGAGAATCGTGACATTTACAACCATCAAGAAAATCCCGCTGGTTACGGTGTGTCAAGGGCTTCCTCGGCAGCGTGACAACCCGGAAAAAATCGAGGTTTTTAAGTAACTAATTGTAACCGGCTGCCCGCCAAGCTCGTCTTGCCTGATGTGTATGACGCTGTTTCCATAACCATATGCCTGATGAGACGTTCGACCTGGCAGGCTGCCTCGAACGCGTTCACCGACGCGATCAGGCAGCTGCGCGCGAACTGGTCGAGCATCTTTACCCGCTCGTCATCCGCATCGTGCGCGCCCATCTCCCGCGGCGCGTCGCCGAGGAAGACCTGTCCCAGGAAATCTTTTTAAAAATGTTCACCCGCATCGAACAGTACAAAGGCAGCGTGCCCTTCAGCCATTGGGTCTCGCGCATCGCGGTTACGACCTGCATCGACCAGTTGCGCGCGCAAAAACGCCGTCCCGAGTTTCGCTGGGCCGATCTCTCGGAAGGCGAGGCCGGGGTGCTCGACAGCGTCCTCACCAGCGAGCACGACGTCGCGCCGGATGCCGCGCTTGCCGCCAGCGAACTGGTGCATAAATTGCTCGATCAGCTCAAACCCGAGGACCGGCTGGTCGTCCAGCTGCTCGACCTTGAGCAGAAATCGATTGCCGAAATCAGCGGGATCACCGGCTGGAAACAATCCCTGGTCAAGGTCCGCGCCTTCCGCGCGCGTAGGAAATTGAAAAAACTTTTCGAAGAACTCAAACGAATGGAAAAATCATGAACCCGCCCGATCCCCGCTGGCAGCGCCTCGCCGCTGCCGCCCGCCAGGCCCGCGACGAGCGTGACACCGCCGCTCCCAGCGGCTTTGCAACGCGCGTGGCCGCGCACGCCTTTGCCCAGGCGGAGCCACCGTTATCCGCGCTCTTCGCCCGTTTCTCGTGGCGCGCCCTTGGTTTTGCCGCACTCCTCGCGCTGGTCAGCGTGGCCGCCAACTACTCCGCCATCTCTGCGCTCGTTTCGAGTTCGGATGACGATTCCGCCTCCAACGAAATCGTAAACGAAATTGTCAACCCCTCCTAAACCCATGGGCCGTTCGTTAATGGTCAGTTTTGTTTTTTTCGCCATCTTCGTCGCCGGGATCATCACCGGCGGGTTTTTCATGGCGCGCTGGGTAAGGAACAATCCGGCGCGGTGGCAAAGAAACAACCAGCAGCAGCAGGGTATTGTCGTGCCGATAGGTCCGATGATGGTGAAGCAGATGCTCAACCAACTCGATCTCAGCCGCGACCAGCGCAGGGCCTCCAACAAGATTCTCTTTGAAAACGGCACCGTGGTGCGCGTCCTGCGCAGCGAGACGGACTTTGCCCTCGATCGCATGCAGGAGGACATCGACAAAATCCTGACGCCTGACCAGCGCGCGAAGCTCGGCCAGCTCAAGGATGCGCAACGCGTCCGCCTGCTGGAACAGCGTCAGGCAGTTCAGGACTTTCTCCGGCAACGGCATAACGCTGAAGCGGCTCCGGCTGCCCCGGCTTCGGGTGGCACTACACAGCCGCCGTCGTCAGCCACGGCCACGCAAACCCAACCGGCGCCTGCTGCGTCGATGGCCACGCAGTCCCAGCCGGCCCCGGCGCACTAGCCCGGGTGTGCCGGGTATTTCAAATCTGAGATCTCAGATCTCAAATGCGCGGTGTTTACACCGCGCACTAGGCGCTTGCGACTTGTGCGCGATGTGGCTTGTTTGGGCGCATGGATCAACCGCTCCATGGCAAGACCATCGTCCTCGGTGTCACCGGCTCCATCGCCGCCTACAAGGCCGCCGACCTCACCAGCCAGTTGCGCAAGAAAGGCGCAGAGGTGTTTCCCGTGCTTACATCGGGCGCGCAGAAATTCATCACGCCGCTCACGCTGCAAACGCTGGCGCGCCACCCCGTGGCGGCCGACCTCTGGACTGAAGGCAGCGGTGGCTGGCAACCCGGCCATGTCGATCTGGCCGACAAGGCCGACCTGCTCCTCATCGCACCCGCCACGGCCGACGTGCTGGCGCAGTTCGCGCACGGCCTCGCCCCGGATTTCTTGAGTTCGCTCTACCTCGTTTGCCGCGCGCCGGTGCTGCTGGCCCCGGCGATGAACGGCAAGATGTGGGAGCATCCGGCGACCGTCGCCAACGTCGCCACGCTCAAGGCCCGCGGCCACGAATTCATCGGCCCCGAGGAAGGCATGCTCGCTTGCGGCTACGAAGGCCTCGGCCGCCTCTGGTCGGTCGAGGGCATCGTCGCGCGGGTGGAGGCGATTTTGGAAAAGCTGAAGAACTGAAAGGCTGAAGGGCTGAAAAATCGGCCCAAAAAACTTCGCATTTGTCATTCCGAGCCGTGCGAGGAATCTCCGAAGTTGGGATCGACAAGAACAGCAGAGATTCCTCGCACGGCTCGGAATGACAAAATAAAGGATAGGCCGCAAAGGCATGCTGATGGATTTATGAAAGCCGAAATCACTTTAGCCGCGCATCCGTCGCTCAGGTGAGATTTCCCTAGTGCATGGCACGCGGCAAATTACCAACTACCAATTACTAAATACCACATGCCAACGCCCGATTCCGCTTGAAGAGCGGCCGAGTCGGCGCACTTTTAACCTTGGCCAGGCGCCATGCATGGGCAGGCGCGTGAACTCCGCCAGGGCCGGAAGGCAGCAACGGCAACGACGTCCTCCCAGTGCCGTGGAATGCCTGGCCACTTATGTTTTCTCGCCAAGCGCGAAAACATTTACCACGACCCCCAATGCATGGGAGTGCTGTCGGCTGGGAGTGTAATGGTCTGATAACCGTTGCTGGAGGCCCAATCATGGGCGGCTTGCTCCAACTTGTCATTGCCACTGTTCAGGAAGGTCTCGGCCATGTCCTTGTCGCCGTGATCGTCGAGTGCCTGCACCAGGTCATCCACGACTTTCGGATCACCGAGGGCCACGAAGCTGTAAACGGCGTTCTCGACTTTTCGCTGGTCCCCCGAACTGACGTCGTCGAGCAGCACCTTGCTGGTTTTCCCCCATGCTTGCTTCAAGTGGTTGGTATCCTGTTTCCCAATCCAATCATAAATTTGCTCCGCATCCGACGCCGGCTTCCAGCCGAGCTTTTCCAAAGCCGACACCAATGCGCCGTTCAAATTCCAGTCGGGCAGGGCATCGCTCAAAGGAGAAATCGCCCGCTTGTCGCCCAAGTCGCCGAGGGCCCCGATGGCGCTCTCGTGAACGTCACGGTTTTGATCTGACAGACAAGCGACCAATGGCTCAAAGGCGGGTGCGCCCATTTTTGCCACTTTGTCCCACGCCTGGAGCGCGATGAGGTAAGTGATGTTATCTTCGATCTTCCCCGGTTGATAGTGCAATTTGTCCAAGGCCTGGGCGCAGGCCTGGCGCAACCCGGCATCTTGGTCGGTAAGGGAGGCGACCAGCGCTGGGACCGCGGCGCTGTCGCCCAGTTCGCCGAGCGCCTCAGCTGCGGCCAGTCCAACCTCCGTGGAATCGGTTTTTAAAACATCGATTAACGGGGCGACCGCGCGTTTATCACCCAGCTGGCCGAGGGCATTCGTTGCGCTCTTTTTAACCTCGGCGTTGTCGTCTTGCAGGCACGCGATCAGCGGATCGACCGCGCGTTTGTCGCCCAACCCGCCCAAGGCTTGGGCCGCCCCCTGCCGCCGGTTGTAGTCCTCATCCTTGAGGCAGCCCAGCAAGGGTCCGACCGCGGGTGCGCCCAGCGCGACCAATTGATCCCACGATTGCAGCAGGACGAAAAACGCGGCTTTTCCTTTCGTATCGGGCGGAAGCCAGTGCAACTTGTCCAGTATCACCGCCGCATCCTCCTGCACGTGGACGTTTTTGTCTTTCAGGTATTCGGTGAGAGGTTTTATCACTGGCTTGCCCAGCGCGGCCAGCGCATCGCGAAGGGAGTCGTGCACGTTCACTCCCGCGGAATCTTCTTCGTCGGTGGGGTCTTTGCCGGACAATTCCACCATGTGGGCAATCAGCGGGGCGATCGCGCGGGCATCGTGGGTCTGGCCCAGGGCGGTCGCGGCCAGGCTGCGCACCAATGGATCTTTCTCGTCGAGACAAGCCATGAGCGGTGCCACCGCCGGCGAGCCCAGTTTCCCCAACGCCTCCGCGGCCTTTTGCCGGACCTCGGAATCTTCGTCGGCGCGTGCTTTCTTTTGGTCGTCGCTCTCATCGCCGTTGGACATGTCCTGTCCGTCGGCTGTAGACTGGTCCGGGCTGGGCTGCTTCAGACAGGCGATCAATGGATCGACGGCGCGGGCATCGCCGATCCGGCCCAGGGTTTCCGCCGCCTGCTCGCGGATATGGGCTTTCGGATCTTTCAATGCGGCGATGAGCGGTTCCACCGCCGGGGCGCCGATTTGGCCCAAGGCATCGACGGTCCCGTTGGAAATTTCATCGGTTTCACTGGCCAGAAACGGGATCAGTGCGCCCACCGCCGGCGAATAGTGCAGGGTGCCCAAAGCCCCGATCACGACCGCGGTCATGGCCGGATCCGCGTTTTTGTTTTGCAAATGGGCGAGCAGTCGGTCGCCAACCTGGGCGTGGTCAAACTTTGCCAATGCTGCAATGGTCGCCTGGCTCACTTCCGTGTAATCCGAGTTCAAACAGGCGATGAGTGGTTCGATGGCCCGGGGATCGTTGAGCTCGCCCAAGGCATCCGTGGCGGCCTTGCGCACGTCCGGATCCTGGTCTGCCAGGCAAGCGATCAACGGTCCGACCGCCCGCGCATCGTGCCGCGACCGCAGTTTCTCGATCGCGGCGAGGCGCACTGCCGCCGTTGGGTCGCTTAGCTTTTTGATCGCACTACCGACCGGATCGATGAGGCCGCAGCCGGTTAAGCCGAGCAGGAGAGCACAGGCGAGCCAGCGGAAAAAGAAACGGGACATGGAAGAAAGGCTGAATAGCTGAAGGGCTGAAAGTTTAAAGGCGGAAAGACGTGTGTTTCTTCTGTCATTCTGAGCGCAGCGAAGAATCCATCTGGGTATCGCTTGTCTGAGTCGCACTGTATTCTTCGCTGCGCTCAGAATGACAAACATTTTTTAAGCACTGAAAGATTGAACTTCCTAAACATAAGCTGGATTTTTCAGCCCTTCAGTCTTTCAGTCCTTCAGCTTTTCTCATGTCCTACCAAGTCATCGCCCGCAAGTGGCGGCCCCAGACGTTTGACGACGTCGTCGGCCAGGACCACGTGGTGCGCACGCTGAAGAACGCCATCGCGCGCGGCCGCATCGCCCACGCCTACCTGTTTGTCGGGCCGCGCGGCACCGGCAAGACGAGCATGGCCCGCATTTTCGCCAAGGCGCTCAACTGTACCGGCGGACCGAAGGCGGATTTCGATCCCAACGATCCCCTCTGCCAGTCCATCGCTGACGGCACGTTCCTCGACGTGATCGAAATCGACGGCGCGTCGAACAACGGCGTCGAGCAGGTGCGCGAGCTGCGCGACACCGCGCGCTATGCGCCCGCGCAGGGCAAATTCAAGGTCTACATCATCGACGAGGTGCACATGCTCTCGACCGCGGCCTTCAACGCCCTGCTCAAGATCCTCGAGGAGCCGCCGTCGCACGTGAAGTTCGTCTTTGCCACGACCGACCCGCAAAAGGTGCTGCCGACGATCCTGTCGCGCTGCCAGCGCTTCGACCTGAAGCCCATCCCGGCGGGGCTCATCGTCGAGCGGCTGGAAAAAATCGCCGCGGTGGAAAAAATCAAGGTCACCGCGCCCGCGCTGGCCTGCATCGCCCGGCTGGCCGACGGCGGCATGCGCGACGCGCAGTCGATTTTCGACCAGATGATTTCCTTCTGCGGCAGTGAGATCGCCGAGGCCGACGTGCTCGACGTTTACGGACTGGTGGCGGAGGAAAAAATCGCCGCGCTGGCTGGGGCGCTGGCCGCGGGCGACCACAAGAAAATCATCGAGATCGTCGACGACTGCGATGCCAATGGCCGCGACCTCGTGCGGCTGCTGGTCGACGTGCAGGCGGTGGTGCGCGGGGCGCTGCTCGATTCGATCGCCAAGGGCGGGGCGAGTGACAGCCTCGGCCATTCGACAGGCTCAGGCCAGGGTGCAACCGAACTTACGACTGAGCAGATCACGCGCATGCTTGACGCGCTGCGCGAAGGCGAGGGCGGCGTGAAGCTCGGCCTGGCGGAGAAAATCAATTTTGAAGTCGCGCTGCTCAAGGCCGTCGAGGCCAGCCGCGCCCGGGCCATCGACAGCTTGATCAAGGAGCTGTCGGCGCTGGCCGAGGAAGCCCCGCTGGCCGCGGGCGAAGGCAGCGAAAAAAAAAAGACCTGATGGCGAGACTTGAAGCGCGCCTGCAAGGCGCGCTTCAAGTCTCGCAAGTGGCAAGTGACAGGTTGCAAGTGACAAGAGGATTGGCGACGGAGGTAGTCGAAGAGGACACGGCTGTGGCGGTGGAGCCCTTTCGACAGGCTCAGGGTCCCGAGCGTGTCGAGGGACGCGTCGTCCCTGACGCGCTTGGTTCAGAGCCAGATGCTCCATGGCCGGGATCGACGGACGAAGCGTCGTTTTTGGCGGACCAACGCGGGCAAGGCATCGTCCCGCCGGCGGCGCCCACAAACGAACCAACCGACCTGTCGCCGCTGCCCTCGCTCGAGGAACTCGTTCAACGCATCCCGGCGGAAGCGCGCGCGGCGCTGGATGATCTCTTCCGCGCGAAATTCTCCGGCGTCCGCCGCGTGTCGAAGAAATCGCTGAAGACTTGAGGTGGAACTGTAAGTGGATAAAAGGATTTTAGGGACGGACCGCCGGGCCGTCCGCTCTCGGCGTTGAGTATCCTTCGCTAAAGCTTCGGAGGCCAGGAGCAATCCGCCCTACCTGTCGGACGTGGGCTTGCTGTAGGTCGGGCTTCACGCCCGACATGTCGGGGATAAACCCCGACCTACAATCGTGCCGGCAAACCTTTCGATCAAACCACGTATTCCCCGCCAATGTCGCGCAGGCCTTCGACGGAGCGGGCGTAAATGTAGCCTTCGATTTTGCGGTCGGCAAAGGGCGGCAGCAGCGGCACCAGCTCGCGGCGGTAGAGTCCTTCTTTGAGGCCTTCGAGCAGGTCGAGGTGCTCAAGGCAGTCGGCTTCAACCGACCAGACTTCGCCGGAGACGCCGTTAAGATCGTCGGCAAAGGGGATCATCCCGGGATACTGGCCGAGGTTGAAGAGCCGGAAACCGGGCAGCGTGCGCGCCTCGCCGATAAATTTTTGCCCGGCGAGGTAGTGCTGGTTGCTGCCGCCACGCTTCAGCGTGCCGTAAACAAAGATGAGGTTTTCGTTGCTCATGGCGCGGATGGAATTGCGGGAATTTCGACGACGACCGCGGTGGTGTTGTCGCTGCCGGAGGCATGCACCGCTTCTTCGACGAGGCGTTGGGCTGGGGTCTGGTCGGCGAGTTTGGGCGGGGGAGTGCGGATGAGTTCCTCGAGCTGGCGATCCCACAGTCCCTCGTTCAGGCCGTCGGAACAGATGAGAAAGCGGTCGCCGGGCCGGTAGGCGACGGCGCCGACGTGCGGCTCGATGAACTGGTTGCCGGCGCCGAGGGCTTGCTGCAGGGCATTGCGACGCGGGTGCGTGCGGTTTTCGCGCTCGTTGATCTGGCCGTTGCGTCGCAGCCAGCCCACGTGGCTGTGATCATGCGTCAGTTGGGTGAGGCCGCCATCGTGCGGCAGGTAATAGATGCGGCTGTCACCGACGTGGGCGAAATACATCCGCTGTGGTGTGAACCACGCAAGGCTGAGCGTGGTGCCCATGCCGGCGCATTCCTCGGCGGCGCCGAATTCGATCAGGTCGGAGTGGATTTGCGAAAAAAGCTCGACGAGGATGTCCTCGAATCCGCCCGTGATGCCGGCCGCCGAAAGCCGGAAATTCCGGGGCAACAGGCGCGTGATGCGGTCGATCGCGATGCGGCTGGCGAACTCGCCGGATTTTTCCCCGCCCATGCCGTCGCTCACGGCAAAAACATAATCCGCGCCGGCCAGCGAGGCCTGGCCGGTCTTGCCGAGGTAGTGCACTTCATGGCCGTCGAAGGTGAGGGCGAGGAAGGTATCTTCGTTGTTGCGCCGGACGCGGCCGACGTGGGTGAGGCCGGACCACCGGAGCTCGGGCGGCGGCGGGGCGGCGTTGGCCGGGGGTGAAGATGGAGTGGGGTCTGACATTAGGGCGTGCCTTCAAAATGGTTTGTCATTCTGAGCGTAGCGAAGAATACAATTTGATGCTGCCAACAGAGTCTCACTGGATTCTTCGCTACGCTCAGAATGACAAGGGAAAGACATGGTTTTCAATGTTGTCAGGGTTTCAGCGTGATACCATCCGTGCCACCTTCGGTCAGGGTGGCGAACTCAAAGTCGATGATGCAGAAGCGCCCGTCGGTTGTCCGATAGGTGACGTTGCGCATTTCGCGGTCTTCGTGGCGAACGCCATAGCGCTCGAGCTCGGCGAACAGTTCCTTCTGATGCTCCCCGCCCAAGTGCTCGATGCGGGTGCCGCAGTTGGTGGTGACAATTTTCAGGTTCTCGGGCTCGACCTTGAGCAGCCGGGGCACAAACGGGCAGCCTTTGGCCTCCAGGTGCCGGAGCACGCGCACCTCCTGCTCGAAACGTTCTTTCGCCCGGTGTCCGCGGAACGTCTTGTGAACCAGCCCGTCGTAACCGATGCGCACGAGGGCGCGAACGGTGTCTTTCATTTCGTGCATGAGGCTTCACTCACAGTCCACCGCGATGGGGATGCTGGCAAGCGTGACCTGCGCGAGGGAAAATTCTTCTGCGCGGCCCAAATCGTGTGTTGCGTCGGCCAGCATAGTTTTTCAACAGCCTGCCAGCTTCCAATTTTGGAGTAGAACCGAACGGCACAGGGACATTAAAAGAAACTAAAAAGATAGCCATAAACCATATTTTTTAACGTCTCTGGCATATAAGATGCTAGGATTTAAAACGACATCGTTTCTGGCATGTAAGGTGCTGGATTCGAGTTCACCTTTTTTGTCCGTCATCCCTGAGGAACGGTACGAATTAGCTCGACGCACGTCTCCAAAAAACCTCAGAAACTTCGCTTCCCTCAACCCACCTAATCATGGCCAAAATCAAACTCGAATACATCTGGCTGGACGGCTACACGCCGCTCGCGAGCCTCCGTTCAAAGACAAAAATCATCAATGGCGACCCCGCCAAGTTGACGCTTGCCGATATCCCTATGTGGGGTTTTGACGGGAGCTCCACCCAGCAGGCAGAAGGAAAAAGCTCGGACATCCTGCTCAAACCGGTCGCCCTTTATCCTGACAGTACGCGGAAGAATGGCTTCCTGGTGATGACCGAGACGCTCGCGCCCGCCGGGACTCCTCTTCCGAGCAACTCCCGCGCGACCATTGCCGATGATCCGGACACCTGGTTTGGCTTCGAGCAGGAATATTTCCTCTGGAAGGACGGCGCTCCGCTCGGCTTTCCCAAGGATGGGTTTCCCCCTCCCCAGGGCCCGTACTATACCGGCGTCGGCTACAAGAACGTCGGCTCCGTTGCGCGTGAGATCGTCGAGAAGCATATCGACATCTGTCTCGATGCCGGCATCAACCTCGAAGGCATCAACTCCGAAGTCGCCAAAGGCCAGTGGGAGTTCCAGATCTTCGGCAAAGGCTCCAAGACCGCCGCGGACCAGATGTGGGTCGCGCGCTACATCATGACGCGTCTCTGCGAACCGTACGGCCTCGACATCGAGTGGCAGTGCAAGCCGGTCCACGGTCCCTTCAACCAGCCGCTCGATTGGAACGGCTCCGGCATGCATACGAACTTTTCCACGAAGTACCTGCGCGAAGTCGGCGGCAAGGAATACTTCGAGAAACTCATGGCGGCATTTGCCAAGCACGTGGACGAGCACATCGCGGTCTACGGGCCCGACAATCACCTCCGTCTCACGGGACTCCACGAGACCCAGTCGATCGACAAGTTCACCTACGGTTTGTCCGATCGCGGCGCCTCCGTGCGCATGCCGGTCAACTTCATCAAAGACGGTTACAAGGGCTACCTTGAGGATCGCCGTCCGAACTCGGCGGCCGACCCGTATCTGGTTGCCGGTCGCATCATCAAGACCATCCAGACGGTGCCGACCAGCTGAGCCCGGTCTTAACGGAAATTGTTTCAAACGGCGTCATCCCTCGGGATGGCGCCGTTTTTGTTGGGAGAAGGGATGATTGAAGGGGACCGTTTTTCCCGCGGATGGTGCGGATGGGCACGGATAACTGAATCATTTTCTATCCAAACGGGAACAGGCCAGTCCTGATTGATTTCCCTGCGTGGTCTCCGCTGCGGGCATATTGTAGCCGGGGTCGCTGACCCCGGCGCCGGCCTCAGCGAGGCCGGCTACAGTCCGAAATGCGGCAATCTAAACCAAAAACGGGCTAAGACCAATCCGCGCCGATCCGCGTCATCCGCGGAAAAAATCCGAATCTTCGCGTCTTCGCGCTTCTCCCGAAGATTACTTCAGGATCATTTCCTTCACCGTCTTGCCGGCGGGGATCATCGGCAGCACGTGCTCCGTGTAGGGCACGATGACGTCGAGGACGAACGGGCCGTCGCAATCGAGCATTTCCTGGATCGCGGCGCGCAGCTCGGATTTCTTGATCACGCGGCGGCCTTTCACGCCGAAGCCCTCGGCGATCTTCACGAAGTCGGGATAAAGCGCGGTGGGGTTTTCGGGTCCGCCGACGTTGCTCTCGTCACCGAGGATGGTGTTGCCGCGCACGCTGCCGTAGAAGCGGTCTTCCCACTGCACGACCATGCCGAGGTGCTGGTTGTTCAGGATCATCGCTTTTGCGCCGATTTTCTCGATGTGCGCGGTGGCGAGTTCCTGGACGTTCATCATGAACGAGCCGTCGCCATCGATGTCGATGACCTGCTTGTCGGGGTGGGCGACTTTTGCGCCGAGCGCGGCGGGATAGCCGAAGCCCATCGCGCCGAGGCCGAGCGAGCTGATGTAGCGGCGCGGCTCGTTGAAGCGGTAGAATTGTGCGGCCCACATCTGGTGCTGGCCGACGCCGGTGGTGATGATGGCATCGCCCTTGGTCAGTTCGTAGAGCGCGGCCACCGCCTCCTGCGGGAGGATGTGCGGCGATTTGCCGAAGCCGGCGGAGCTGTCGAAAGGCTGCTCTTTTTTCCACTGCGCGATCTGCGCGTGCCACGCCGCGGTGTCGGGCGGCGCGAACTTGTGCGCGGCGATGAGCTCGTTGAGGCGGCCGAGCGCGTACTTGATGTCGCTGACGATGGGCAGGACGCCGCGTTTGTTTTTGTTGTGCTCGGAGGCGTCGATGTCGATGTGGACGATCTTGGCGTTGGCGGCGAATTTGCTGACTTCGCCGGTGATGCGGTCGTCGAAGCGTGCGCCGAGGACGATCAACAGGTCGCATTGGTCCACGGCCCAGTTGCCGTAGGCCGCGCCGTGCATGCCGAACCACTGCATCGAGAGCGGATGCGATTCGGGGAACGCACCCACGCCCATCAGCGTGGTGGCGACGGGGATGTTGGTCTTTTCCGCGAAAGTTTTCAGCTCGGCGTGCCCGTCGGCGGAAATGATGCCGCCGCCGACGTAGAGCACGGGCTTCTTTGCCCCGGCGATGAGCGGGAGAATTTGTTTCAACTGCTCGTCAGTCGCGCGGTGCACGGCGTTGATGTAGGGATTGCGAAACTCGATCGCGGCGGGATACACCGGGGTGATTTTCGCCTGCTGCACGTCCTTCGGGATGTCGATGACAACGGGGCCGGGCCGGCCGCTGCGCGCGATGTGGAAGGCCTCCTTGAAAATGCGCGGCAGGTCCTGCGCATTCATCACGAGGTAGCTGTGCTTCACGACCGGCAGGGTCATGCCGTAGAAATCGGTTTCCTGGAACGCCATCTTCCCGATGTATTTCGAGTAGACCTGGCCTGTGATGGCGACGAGCGGGACGGAATCCATGAACGCATCGGCGATGGCGGAGACGAGGTTGGTCGCGCCGGGGCCGCTGGTGGCCATGCACACGCCGACCTTGCCCGTGGCGCGGGAGTAGCCCTCGGCCGCGAACGAGCCGCCCTGCTCGTGGCGGGGCAGGATGGTGCGGATCTTGTCGGTGCGCGCGAGCGCCTGGTGCAGCTCCTGTGACGCGCCGCCGGGATAGGCGAAGATGACGTCCACGCCCTCGCGAATGAGGCACTCGACGACGCATTCGGCGCCCTTCATTTCGTGGCCGATTTCAGCCTGGGGAAATGTGGTGGGGGAGGTGGATGTTTTCATGGCGGGAGAGAGTCGGAAACTAAAAAGCCATTTTGAACCCCGGGCAAGTCTAGGTTTTGGGGGTGGAATGGATGTTTTGTGGGCGGGGTGCCCTCACCCCGCGATCAATCCCAGTGCGGGGTGAGGGCACCCCGCCCACATTTTCAAATCAAACCGAATCACGGGTAGTGTATCATTTTGCAAAATTGTAGGTCGGGCTTTACGCCCGACACGTCGGGGATAAACCCCGACCTACAATTGTTTGAGGCAAACTGAGACAGTACCAACCCGCGATCCCACTTGACCGATCCCATCATTGGTAGCGCAATTTCATTGTGCCTGAACTTCCCGATCGTGACATCGAGCCCGCTGACCCGCAGCGCGACTTCCTAGCCTATCTCTGGAGCATTCCGACGGATGAAACCATCGAGTTTCCACGCGCCACCGATTTGCCACGCTCCGACGTCGACACGCTGAACCCGTTTTCCTGATCAAAACACAATTGTTTAGACGCGACATTTTTTAGTTTTATTTGAATAAAGAAGATGAAGCTTCGCGATGAACTAGTTGAAATAGCTCTAAAATGGGAGAAGGCCTACTCGGTTGCTCCGTCAATT